>Ga0070697_100000007_pt1 | contig 197603 bp, 186 predicted proteins | sample KBSK1501metaG_FD_65475 | JGI IMG/M metagenome (GOLD analysis project Ga0070697, IMG submission 65475) | Corn, switchgrass and miscanthus rhizosphere microbial communities from Kellogg Biological Station, Michigan, USA - KBS K1-50-1 metaG | ecosystem: Host-associated > Plants > Roots >...
GCTGAGCAAGCGATCGAGCTTGCCGGCAAGGTCGCCCGACTGAAGGCTGGTCAGCGCGCGCTCCACGTCGCCGCAAAGGTCACCAGGCAGCGGCTCACCCGCGAAATTCCAGATGACCGTCCTCAACTTCTGGTCGGTGTGAAACGTCAGGCCGTGGTCGATGACCCACACGTGGTCGTCGGCGTCGAACAGGCAGTGGCCCGACTTGCGGTCCGCGTTGTTGGTGATGACGTCGAACAAGGCGACCTTCATCCAGGTGTCGCGAAACGTTGACTGCTCACCGAGGAAGTGACGGTTGTCGGCGTCTACGTAAAGCTGGACCATGCCCACGCCGTGTGGGGCGCGGCGGCGCACGACGGTTGGCGGGATGCGGGGCCAGCCGATGACCTTGCTCAGCTCGTACGCCGCGACCTCTCTTCTGTAGAGGGTCCCAGGCGGGAAGTCCCACAGGGGCGATTCGCCGCGCGCCGGCTTGTACACGACCTGCAGCCCGGCCGGCGGATGCGGCGCGAGGGTGGCCAGGAACGTGTAGTTGGACGCCCCATGCAGCACGCCCGCCAGTCGCATCTCGGGCAGCTGGACCAGCAGGCGCTCCGTCGCGTCGGGCGGGGGGTCAGAAGATCGGCCGGGCACCGTTGTTGACCGGGCAAGGATGGCCGGACGGATCCATGGGCAGGCCGCAGCGCGGGCAGAGCGGCCGGCCCGCGGTCAGCACGCTCTCGGCCTGCTTCGAGAAGGCCACGACCTGCTGGGGGCTGAGCCAGAACCGGACGCTGGGGGCCTCATCGCTGGCGGCCTCGTCGCCTGCCGCCCCCTCGCTGGCGACCAGGACGAACATGCGCCGGTCCTCGTGGTAACCCAGTCCCATCTCGCCGACCTGCCACTCCGGCTCGCCGGGCTGCAGCGAAGGGGGGACCGCGGCCGGCTCGGCCTCCTCGAGGCCCTGGGCCGCGATCATCTGCTGCAGCCGGACGACCAGGGCCTGGATCTGCGATTTCTCGCAGGTCAGGGTGAGGGTCCGCCCCAGCCCGCTCGCAAGGAGGAAGAACTGCCGCTGCCCCGGCTGGCCCACCGCCACGACGGCGATGTCGTCCACGGGGTCGAGCTCGAAGATCGGCATCCCCGAAAGACTACCGGTATGTGGTTTTGATGCCCAAGGCATGGGGAAGAAGATCTGCAGTTGACAATTGAAATACGCGCCCGTCGTGGCGCGGGAGGATGTACTGACAGATGCCGAAGACAGTAGGAATCGACCTGGGGACGACCAACTCGGTCATCGCCGTCATGGAAGGCGGGGAGCCGGTGGTGATCCCGAACGCGGAAGGTTCCCGCACCACGCCCTCGGTCGTCGCTTTCACGAAGAGCGGCGAACGGCTGGTCGGCACCCTCGCCCGGAGGCAGGCTGCCGTGAACCCCGAGAACACCGTTTACTCGATCAAGCGCTTCATGGGCCGCAAGTTCGGCGAAGTGGAGTCGGAGCGGAAGATCGTCCCGTACCAGGTCAAGCCCGGTAAGGACGACCGCGTCGTCGTCCACGTCCCCGCCGCGGACAAGGACTTCACGCCCGAAGAGATCTCCGCGATGATCCTGCAGAAGCTGAAGACCGACGCCGAGGCGTACCTGGGCGAGAAGGTCACGGACGCGGTCATCACCGTGCCTGCCTACTTCAACGACTCGCAGCGTCAGGCGACCAAGAACGCCGGCCAGATCGCCGGCCTCAACGTGCTCCGCATCATCAACGAGCCCACCGCCGCGTCGCTCGCCTATGGCCTCGACAAGAAGGCCAACGAGACCATCCTGGTCTTCGACCTCGGTGGTGGCACCTTTGACGTTTCCGTTCTCGACGTCGGCGACGGCGTCTTCGAGGTCAAGGCCACCAACGGTGACACGCACCTGGGTGGCGACGACTACGACCGGCGGATCGTGGACTGGCTGGCCGAAGAGTTCAAGAAGCAGAACGGCATCGACCTGAAGTCCGACCGCCAGGCTCTGCAGCGCCTCACGGAGGCGGCGGAGCGCGCCAAGATCGAGCTCTCGAGCAGGCTCGAGACGACGATCAACCTGCCGTTCATCACCGCCGACCAGACCGGCCCGAAGCACCTCGAGATGACGCTCACTCGCGCCAAGTTCGAGTCGCTGACCGCCGACCTCACGGAGCGGTGCCGCGGTCCCTTCCTGGCTGCGCTCAAGGACGCCAACCTCACGCCGCAGCAGATCGACGAGGTGGTTCTCGTCGGTGGCTCGACGCGAATGCCGGTCATCCAGGGGCTGGTGAAGAACCTGCTCGGTGGCAAGGAAGCCCACAAGGGAGTCAACCCGGACGAGGTGGTCGCCGTCGGGGCGGCCATCCAGGCCGGAGTGCTCAAGGGCGAGGTCAAGGACATCCTGCTCCTCGACGTCACCCCGCTTTCCCTCGGCGTCGAGACGCTGGGCGGGGTCGCCACCAAGCTCATCGAGCGCAACACCACCATCCCGACCTCGCGGTCGCAGGTGTTCTCCACCGCGGCCGACAGCCAGACATCGGTCGAGGTCCACGTGCTCCAGGGCGAGCGCGAGATGGCGCGCGACAACCGCACGCTGGGCCGCTTCCACCTCGATGGCATCCCGCCCGCGCCGCGGGGCATGCCGCAGATCGAGGTCACGTTCGACATCGACGCCAACGGCATCCTCAACGTCAAGGCCCAGGACAAGGGCACCGGGCGTGAGCAGTCGGTGACCATCACGGCGTCTTCGACCCTGGCCAAGGACGAGGTCGAGCGCATGGTCAAGGAGGCCGAGCTGCACGCCGGCGAGGACCGCGCGAAGCGCGAAGAGGTCGAGCTCCGCAACCAGGCGGACCACATGATCCACCAGGCGGAGAAGGTCATCAAGGACAACGCTGATCGGATCCCTGAAGACGTCAAGACGGAAGTGAACACGAAGCTGGAGGCGCTGAAGACCGCGGCCAAGGGCTCGGACACGAACGCGCTGCGCCGGCAGATGGACGAGTTCAACGAGGCCCTCCAGAAGATCGGCCAGCACATCTACCAGGGCGCCGGCACGGGGGGCGGGACCCCATCGTCATCGTCCGGGTCGGATGGTCACGAGTCCGCTGAGCCGAAGAAGGAAGAGGACGTCGTGGACGCCGACTACAGGGAAGTCAACTAAGACTTCGCTCTGAAGACCCGCCAAGAAGGGCTCGGACTTCGGTCCGAGCCCTTTTACTTTGTGGCGGTGGTTGCGTACATTCGAGCCCGCCGGCGCCTGTGGTCCGCGGTCGGGCTGCTGGTCGGGCTGATCCTGATCGGCTGGGACCTGTGGCTTGCCGCGGGCGCCTACATCTCCCAGTACGCCGTTCGCAACGACTTCCGGCTCGCCTATGCCGCCGCGACCGTAGGGATCAAGAACGGCTACGCCCACCTCTATGACCCCGGCGCGCAACAAGCGGCCATCGAGAGTCTGGGCGCGGGCTTCAACCCGCAGCCGTTCATCTCGCCTCCGCCCCTGGCCTGGCTGGTCACGCCGCTGCTGCTGCTACCGTTCGCGGCGGCCCTCGTGGCCTGGACCCTCCTGCTGCTGGCCGGGCTGGTCCTGACCTGGTACCTGCTCGCCCCGCCGGGGGCATCGACGAGGGCGGCTCACCTGGCCCTGCTGCTCGGCGTCTTCCCGGTTGCCTTCGGCGTGATGGTCGGCCAGCCGGGGGCGTTGGTGGCGGCGGCTGTCGCGACCGCGTGGTGGCTGCTGCGCCACGACCGTCCCGGATGGGCAGGTGTCGCGCTCAGCCTGATCATCCTCAAGCCGCAGCTGGCCCTGCTGGTTCCCGTGTGCCTCCTCGCGTCGGGCCGTGGGCGCACCTTCGGCGCCTGGCTCGTGGCCACGCTGTTCATCGGCCTGGTCGCGCTCGCCCTCCTCGGCCCCGACGGCGTTGCTCGTTATCGAGACGTGCTCGCCCAGACCCAGACCCCGGCCTGGGACATCACGCGGCGTTATTCGATCTCCGGCCCGCTCGGGCTTGGGCCGGTGCTGACCGCGACGCAGGTGGTGGTCGTGGCCGTCACCCTGGTCGCGGCCTGGCGGCGTCGGGGCGAAGGCCCCGAGGTGCCGATGGCCGCCGGCATCGTCGGCTCGCTCCTGGCCACGCCGTACCTGGGCTTCCAGGATTTTCTGATGCTGGTCGTGGCCGGCTGGCTCCTCCTGCGGGCCGGCGCGACGTCCTGGCAGGTCGGGCTGCTGGTCGTGGGCTACGTGCTGCTGGAGCTCGCGCTCGTGGTCCTCGCCCTACCGATCTTGCTCGCGGAGGCCCTGCTCCTCCTGTCACTGCTGCTGCAACCGCCCTCGCGGCTGCCGGCGGCGCCGGCAGGTTCGTCGTAACGGCATGGGCTCCCATTTGGAGCCGACGGTGAGATTCGAACTCACGACCTGCCACTTACGAGGCGGCTGCTCTGCCAGCTGAGCTACGTCGGCATTTCCACTGCAGAAAGTTCCGTTTTGAGTGAGCGCCTAGGCTACCATCGAAAACGATGAGGACACTGGACGTGGAACGCTTGGCGGAAGGCGATTACGACCTCATCAAGCCCCTGCTCGTCGAGCTGCACCTGGGCGAGCAGGTCCACTATTCCGACCACCCACAGCTCAGGCGCGAAGAGATCGAGGACCACCTGGCCACCGTGCCATCGACGTTTCGCGGCGAGAACGTGGTCTTCGCCGTCCGAGACGAGATCGGCGAGGTCATCGGCTTCTCCTGGATCGTCCTCTTCGATCCCGGCACCGGCCTCGAGGGAGAGGTCGCCGAGGTGTACGTGGCGCCCGAGCACCGGGGCCGCGGCGTCGGCGAGATGCTGGTGGACCAGGCCGTCCGCCTCTTCCGTGAGCGGCGGGTCACGCTCGGCTACGTCTGGACCCGGCCCGACAACCAGGCCGCCGTCCGGCTCTACCTCTCCAAAGGGTTCGAACCCAACCGGCAGCTCGTCATGACCTGGTACCCGACGGACCAGTAGGCTCGACTCCTCCCGATACCTACACTCGGGGGGTGCAACCCGAGGCCCATGCCCCTGCCGATGTGCGTCCAGCCGGCCCCCCGCGGGCTCGAGGGGGCCGCTGGAGGCCGGTCCTCCTGGTCGCTTCGATCGTCGTCCTCACGGCGCTGGTGTCTGGCGGGGTGACCGTTGGCCTTCTGCAGCTGCAGTCGCGCACCAACCCGCAGTCAGTGAACCTGAGGTCGGGTGTGACCATCTCCGAGGATTCCGCCATCGTCCAGGCCGCCGCGAAGGCCAGACCCGCCGTCGTGAGCGTGGTGACGCAGCTGGAGCCCTCCGTGACAGCCGGCTCGGGTTATCTCGCCACGAGTGACGGCTACATCGTGACCAACGTCCAGGTGGTCGCCCACTCGAGCACGCTGGTCGTGCTCGTGCTCGGCGACGCCAAGGCGCACAAGGCGCGCCTGGTGGACTACGACTGCCAGACCGGGGTGGCAGTGATCAAGATCGACCAGGTCTCGAACCTGCCTACGCTTGCGTTCGCCGATCCGGCCGCGCTGGTCCAGGGCCAGGTTGTAGTCGCGGTCGGCGGCCCGCTGACCGGCGCCGCCCTGCCCGGCCACATCAGCGCGCTTCACCGCGCCGTCACGGTGACGGATCCCGTGAGCTCGGACCAGAGCGTCGAGCTCGCCGACACCATCCAGACCGACGCGGTCATCGATCCCGGCACCGCCGGGGGCCCGCTGCTCAACGTGGGAGGCCAGGTCATCGGCGTGTCGATGGCGGCGCAGGGCACGAGCGGCGGGTTCGGCCTCGCCGCCGCCGACGTCCAGGACGACGTGCAGCAGATCCTGTCCAGCGGCCAGCTGGTCGTGGCCTCGCTCGGAGCGACGGGCGCGATGCTGACCCAACAGGCGGCCGCGCTCGCCGGCTTGCCCGAGGGCAGCAGGCTGACGGTCGTCGACAAGTCGGGGCCTGCGTCCGCAGCCGGCCTGCAGGCCGGCGACGTCATCACCCAGCTCGACGACGTCACGGTGGATGCCGCCCACCCGCTCTCCCTGCTGCTGCGCTCGCGGTTTCATCCCAATCAGCGCGTGACCGTGACCTATTCGCGCGGCGGAGCCTCGACGCAGGTGCAGCTCACATTGACCGGGGTGCACCCGAGCTGTTGACGAGCGAGCAGTCGGGGATGGGGATTCGGAGCCGGATCGGCGAGGCGCTGGCGCGGTCAGTGCGCGGTTTGGGGGTCGAAGGCGAGCTGCCCGACCTCGAGCTCGGGCGCGCCAAGGGCGCGGACCACGGCGACTATGCGAGTCCGGCCGGGCTCAAGCTCGCGCGTCTCCTCCGACAGCCGCCGGCGCGGATCGCCGAGACGGTCGCGAAAACCATCACCGTCCCGGACGGGGCGGCCACGGTCGAGGCCGTCAACGGCTACGTGAACTTCAGGCTGACGACCGAGTGGCTGCAGCGACTGGTCGCTGAGGTCGCCGCGAGTGGACAGGGCTATGGGTCGACCGACCTCGGGCAGGGCGAGAGCCTCCAGGTCGAGTTCGGAAGCATCAACCCCACCGGTCCGATGCACATCGGCCACGGCCGCGGGGTGGTGCTGGGCGACTCGATGTGCCGGCTGCTCGAGTTCACCGGCCACCGCGTGCAGCGCGAGTACTACGTCAACGATCAGAACACGCAAGCGCGCCGGTTCGGAGCGTCCGTCTGGGCGCGGATGCACGGCGAGGAGCCGCCCGAGGGCGGCTACACCGGCGCCTATGTCGCGGAGCTCGCCGAGATGGCCCGGCGTGAGCTGGGCGACCTCGACTCGCTGCCGGTCGAGGAAGCGGAGGCCAAAGTCCGCGCATACGCAATCGGCGTGATGGTGGAGCGCATACGCGCCAGCGTCGCCCGGCTCAACGTGCGCTACGACGAATGGTTCCAGGAGTCGCGCCTCTGGGAGGAGGGCCTGCCGCAGCAGGCGATCGAGCGCCTGCGCGAGTCAGGCTCGCTCAAGGAGCGCGAAGGGGCTCTGTGGTTCGGCGACGAGGACGATGAGGACGACCGGGTGGTGATCCGCTCCAACGGCGAGCCGACGTACTTCGCGTCAGACCTCGGCTACCTGCTCAGCCGGTTTGAACGCCGTCACTTCCGGCGCGTGGTCGAGGTATGGGCCTCTGACCATCACGGCTATGTCGCGAGGATGAAGGCCGCCGCGGCCGCTCTTGGGATCGACTCCGCGGAGCTCGTGATCATCCTGCACCAGATGGTCAACCTCAAGGAAGGCGGCGCGGGCAACGCATCGAACAAGATGTCTAAGCGCGCCGGCCGGTTCGTCGAGCTCGACGAGCTGGTCGACAAGGTGGGCAGCGATGCCGTCCGCTACTTCTACCTGCTGCGGTCGCCCGACACGACCATCGAGTTCGACCTCGAGCTTGCGCTCACGCAGAGCAACGAGAACCCGGTCTATTACGCGCAGTACGCGCATGCGCGGCTGGCCAACGTCGAGGCCACCGCGCGCGAGCGGCACCCGCAGCTGCCGGAGCGAGCGGCAGTCTCGCTGCTGGTCCACCCGTTGGAGCTCGACGTCGCGCGCCAGCTCGCGTTCTGGCCCGAGGCCGTGGAGGATGCGACGCGACTCCTGGAGCCACATCGCATTCCTTATTACGTGAACGACCTGGCGACGGCGGTGCACCGCTTCTATCACTCCGGCAACGAGTCGAGCGAGTACCGCGTCGTCGTCGACGACCCGGAGCTCACGCGAGCGCGGCTGGAGCTGTGCCGCGCGGCGCGTCACACTTTGCAATCGGCGCTCGATCTCATCGGCGTGAGCGCCCCGGAAAGGATGTAAGGAGAGACCATTTGGACGTCACCTGGCTTGGCCATGGCTGCTTCCGGCTCCGCGGCCGCAGCGCCGCCGTCGTCACCGACCCGTACCCGCCCGCGATCGGCCTGAAGCTGTCGCGCATGGATGCCGACGTCGTCACGATCAGCCACGAGCACGAGAACCACAACTACAGCCAGGTCGTTCGTGAGGCCTACGAGATCCGCGGACCCGGCGAGTACGAGGTGGCCGGCGTCGCCGTCATCGGCCTGCCCACCTATCACGACGCGGAGAAGGGCGCCAGGCGGGGCCGCAACACAGTCTTCCTGATCGAGATCGACGACGTGCGCGTCTGTCACCTCGGCGACCTCGGGCACGGCCTCGACGACGCCGAGGCCGAGACGCTCTCGTCGGCGGACGTCCTGCTCGTCCCGGTCGGCGGGCACTCGGTGATCAACGCCGCCCAGGCGGCCGCGGTCGTGCGCCAGCTGGAGCCCCGCTACGTCGTGCCCATGCACTACTCGATCCCCGGGCTCAAACTGGAGCTCGACCCCATCGACCGTTTCCTGAAAGAGATCGGTCTCACGGCCGGGGAGCCGCTGCCGAAGCTCTCCGTGCAAGCGTCCTCGGGCGATTACGAGACCAAGCTCGTGGTTCTGGAGCCAAAAGCTGAGCCGAAGGCGTAGATGTCGCGTGGCGTAGGCGACCAACGCCGCGAAATGTTTATTACCCGGGCTGACCCGGTAAGATTTGAAAAACCGCCCTGGAGGTCTCTATGTCGAAGTACGTTTTCGTGACCGGCGGTGTCGTCTCCTCGCTCGGCAAGGGGATCACTGCGGCGTCCATCGGGAACATCCTGAAGGCCCGCCACCTCAGCGTCTCCCTGCAGAAGCTGGACCCGTACCTGAACGTCGACCCCGGCACCATGAGCCCATACCAGCACGGCGAGGTGTTCGTCACCGACGACGGCGCGGAAACCGATCTCGACCTCGGCCACTACGAGCGCTTCGTCGACGAGAACCTAACGGTCGCGTCAAACGTGACCACGGGCAAGATCTACCAGGAGGTCATTGCGCGCGAGCGGCGTGGCGATTACCTCGGCGCCACGGTGCAGGTCATCCCGCACGTGACCAACGCCATCAAGGAGAAGATCCTCCGTGCCTCGCGCGACCCTCAGGTCGATGCGGTCGTGGTCGAGGTGGGTGGGACGGTCGGCGACATCGAAAGCCTCCCGTTCCTCGAGGCGATCCGGCAGCTCAAGAACGACGTCGGCCGCCAGAACGTCTTCTACGTGCACTGCTCGCTTGTCCCCGTCATCCGCGGGGAAGAGGCGAAGACCAAGCCCACGCAACATTCGGTGCACGCATTGCGCGCCATCGGGATCCAGCCGGACGCGATCATCTGCCGCTCTGAGATGCCGATCGGCTCCGACCTGAAGGAGAAGATCGCGCTCTTCTGCGACGTGCCGCGGGAAGCTGTGGTCTCGGTTCCGGACGTCGACTCCATCTACGAGGTGCCGTTGATGCTGGAGGCGTCCGGCTTCGGCAAGGTAATGGCGAAGCATTTCGAGCTGGACGAGGTCGCGCACGCGCCCGAGAACGGCCCGTGGATCCAGCTGATGGAGCGCATCAAGCACCCGCGGGCGACGGTGCCAATCGCGCTTGTCGGCAAGTACGTCGCCCTACCCGATGCGTACCTCAGCGTCATCGAGTCCTTGAAGCATGCGGGCGTCCATCACAACCTGGCCGTGGAGATCCGCTGGGTTTCGTCCGAGAAGCTGGACGCGGGCGACACCTCTCCGCTGATGGGTGTCGCGGGCATCGTGGTCCCCGGAGGGTTCGGCTACCGCGGCATCGAGGGCAAGGTGCAGGCCTCGCGGTACGCCAGGCACAACCGCATCCCGTACCTCGGCCTCTGCCTCGGCATGCAGTGCGCCGTCATCGACTTCGCGCGAGAAGCGCTCGATGCCCCCGATGCGAACTCCACCGAGTTCGCGGCGTTCACCTCGACGCCCGTGATCGACCTCATGCCCGAGCAGAGGAACGTCGACCAGATGGGCGGCTCCATGCGGCTGGGCCTGTACCCCTGCAAGCTGGTGCCGGGCACGCTGGCGCACAAGGCCTATGGCGAAGAGGTCGTGTACGAGCGTCACCGCCACCGCTTCGAGTTCAACAACGAGTACCGCGAATCGCTCGGCGAGGCGGGTATGGTGTTCAGCGGCGTGTCGCCCAACGGCAGGTTGGTGGAGATCGTCGAGCTGGCGGACCACCCCTGGTTCGTCGCCACGCAGTTCCACCCTGAGTTCCGATCGCGTCCCAACCGCGCACACCCGCTGTTCCGCGACTTCGTACGTGCTGCGTTCCTGCAGAGCGGCATCGACCAGATGGAGCTCCGCCCCGCGGAGCTGCTCGAAGAACCGGAACTCGGCTAGGGAATCAGGGACCCGATGCAGGACCCCTCACGAAGCTATATCGACGTGCGCCGCGAGCTCGCGCTCGAGCTCGTCCATGCGACCGAGGCCGCGGCCCTCGCGTCCGCGCGCCTGCTCGGCCGTGGCGATGAGGAAAGGGTTCACGAGGTTGCGGGCGAGGCCATGCGCCGGATGCTCGACGAATCGGGCCTGTCGGGCAGCGTGGTCCTGGGGTCGCGAAACGATCCCATCCTGCCGCCGGGGACCTCGCTGATCAGCGGCCAACCTCGGTTCGACTTCGGATTGTTCCCGGTCGAGGGCGCGGGCCAGGTGGCGCGCGGATATGCCAACGCGGTCTCCATCGTGGCCGCCGTCGATCCGGGCGGCTTCGGCCAGCTGCCTGGCACCTGGTACGCGGAGAAGATCGTCGCCGGCCCGGCTGCTCGAGGCGCGGTCGACCTCGACGACCCGATCGCCGACAACCTGCGCCGCATCGCCTTCGCGCGCGACGCGCGCGTCCAGGACCTGACCGTCGCAATCCTCGACCGCCCTCGCCACCAGGAGCTCATCGCCGAGGTCGCCGCCGTGGGCGCGCGGATCATGACCCTGGAGGAGGGGGACATCGCCGGTGCCGTGATGGCGGCCATGCCGGGCACAGGCGTCGATGCGGCCATCGGGATCGGCGGCCTGCACGCGACGCTGGTGGCCGCATGCGCCGTGCGCTGTCTGGGCGGCGCTCTCCAGGCCAGGTTGTGGCCCCGGAACGACGAGGAGCGCGCCCTCCTGGGCGAGTCGGTTTCGCGCGTGTACGGCGTCGCCGAGCTCGTGCCCGCGGCCGAGGTCGCCGTCGCCATCACCGGCATCACCGGAGGGCAGCTCCTGCCCGGGGTCCTCTTCGGCAGCGGTTACGCCGAATCGTCCTCGCTGCTGATGTCCAGTCGCCAGGCGACCGTGCGCCGCCTGACCACCCGTCACCACACGGTGGGTGAATCCAGCTGATCCCCTGGGCGGGTAGTTCGGATTAGGCGGCTACTGGCCTGGGTATCAACAAGTACGAGATGGAAGAGACGAAACCGCCGTTCCCGCCGGGGGCCGGACAGGTGCCACCGCCGCCCGCACCCTACCAGGTGACGGCCGACATCCCGGCCCAGTCGCCGTACCACTACTCGCCCACGCCCCCCAAGCGGCGCAGCGGCGGCATTGCCGGCGGCCTGGTCGCCGCGCTCGCGGCTGCCTGGGCTTACGGCAAGTACGTGATCCTGCTCGCCTTCAAGGTGCCGGCGCTGGCCACCGTGGGCTCGGCTCTCATCAGCGTGGCTGCTTATGCGGTCTGGGGAGGCCCATGGTTTGCCATCGGTCTCGTGCTGATGATCTTCGTGCACGAGATGGGCCACGTCGTCGAGATCCGCCGCCAGGGCATGGTGGCGACCGCGCCCATCTTCATCCCCTTCGTCGGCGCGGCCATCTTCCAGCGGTCACACCCGACGGATTCCATCAAGCAGGCGCAGATCGGTTTCGCCGGACCCCTGGCGGGCACGCTGGGGGCGACCGCGGCCCTGGTCCTGTACCAGTCGACCCACTGGGAGGTGCTGCTGGGCTGGGCCTACATCGGGTTCCTGATCAACCTGTTCAACCTCATCCCGTTCGGCATGCTCGACGGCGGCTGGATCCTGGCCCCGGTCTCGAAGTGGGTCCAGGTGGCAGGGCTCGCGGTCCTCGTGGGCCTGTTCCTCGCCCAGCTCGTCAGCCCGATCGTGATCATCCTGTTCCTCATCGGCATCCCGATGGTCTTCCAGAGGTTCCGCAACCCCGCGCTGGACGCCCAGCTCACGTCGGGGCCGGCGACCAAGCGCTATGCGATCGGAGCGGCCTGGCTTGGCCTGGTCGTGTACCTGGCCTTCGCCCTGTTTCAGACCGACACCCTGCTACATACGATCGTTCGGTAAACTCACTCATCTGGAGCCAAGACATTGAAAGCACAGATTCATCCCACCTACTACGAGGACGCGGTCGTCACCTGCGTGTGCGGGAACACGTTCACGACCGGGTCGACGCGTAAGGAGCTCAAGACCGAGATCTGCTCGGTGTGCCATCCATTCTTCACCGGTACGCAGAGGATCGTGGACACGGGCGGCCAGGTCGAGCGCTTCCGCAAGCGGGCGGCGAAGACCCGCAGCAACTAGATGCCGGAGGCGGAATCTTCCGCTCCGGTCACGGGCAGTGACTCGCCCCACCCGGCGGCCAAGGCGGCCGGCCTCCCCGCGCGGCGGGGAGGTGAACCCTTTTTTTATGGAGGCCAGGCGGTCATCGAGGGCGTGATGATGCGCGGGCGGCGCCAGTACGCGGTCGCGGTGCGCCTGCCCAGCACGAAAGAAATCGTCGTCGACCGCGGTGAGCTCAAGGCGGCGATCTACGTCCACCCGTTCTGGAAGCTCCCGTTCGTACGCGGTCTGGCTTTGATCGGCGAGCAGCTGCACCTCGGCATGAAGTCGCTCATGTGGTCCGCGAACATGAATGCCGGGAGCCAGGGGGTCCAGATCGGCCAGAAGGAGATCCGCAGCTCCGTGGCGGTCGCCGCCGTCTTTGCGCTCCTGCTGTTCTTCGGACTACCGCTGGTGCTCGCCGGCCTCGCGGTGCATCGGAGCGGGAACTTCGAATTCGTCCTCGTCGAGGGGATCATTCGGGTGGGCCTGGTCCTCGGCTACCTGTCGCTGATCGCGCTCCTTCCCGATGTGCGGCGCGTGTTTCAGTACCACGGCGCCGAGCACAAGACCATCAACGCGTACGAGTCGGGATGGCCACTCGAGGTCTCGTCGGTTCGGCGCGCCAGCCTGTTGCACCCGCGCTGTGGCACCGGCTTCCTGCTCGTGGTGCTGGTCGTCAGCGTCGTCGTCTTCTCCGTCGTGGCCCTCTTCAACCCGAACTGGTTCTGGCTGGTCATGAGCCGCGTGCTGGCGATCCCGCTCATCGCCGGCGCGGGTTTCGAGCTCATCCGCTTCATGGCCCGCCACCGGACCAATCCAGTCGTGAAGGTGCTCCTGCTCCCGGTCCTGGGGACCCAGAAGTTCACGACCCGCGAGCCGACGGACGACATGCTCGAGGTCGCGATCGTCGCCTTCAACAGCGCCCGGGAGGGTGAGGAGGACACGGCCGGAGAAGCAGCGTGAGGGCGCAAGTGGGGCAGGCCCCCCTTGCGGTAAACCCCCCAATGACCGGGGCACGGCCTGGGCTGCGATGGGCGCGTGTGGTGGCCAGGCGAAGCCCGGCCACCAGGAGAACGAAGTGATCGACCGCCTGGAGGCGATCGCTCGCCGCTATCACGAGATCGAGTCTGAGATGGCCCGACCTGAGGTCGCGGCCGACCACGCCCAGCTGACCAGGCTCGCGCGCGAGCAGCGATCGCTGCGGGAGATCGTCGAGGCATACGACGCCTACCGCAAAGCGCAGAAGGATATGGAGTCCGCGCGCGAGATGCTCAAGCACGAGAAGGACCCGGAGATGCAGGAGTACTTGCGTTCGGAGGAGCGGCGAGCGGCCACTCAGGCCGGCGAGGGCGGCGAGCGCCTGAAGGTGCTCCTGCTGCCCAAGGACCCGAACGATGACAAGGACGTCGTGGTCGAGATCCAGGGCGCCGAGGGCGGCGACGAAGCCGCGCTGTTCGCGGCTGACCTCTTCCGCATGTACACGAAGTGGGCCGAGAGGAAGGGCTGGAAGGTCGAGGTGGTGGAGTCGTCGCCGACGGGTATGGGCGGGTTCGACAAGATCGTGTTCGAGGTTCACGGCCATGGCGCCTATTCGCAGCTGAAGTACGAGGGCGGCGTCCACCGCGTGCAGCGCGTGCCCAAGACCGAAGCGCAAGGCCGCATCCACACGTCCGCGGCTACGGTCGCCGTGATGCCGGAGGCAGATCCAGTCGAGGTGGAGATCAAGCCCGAGGACCTCGAGATCAAGACCTCGACCTCGACCGGACCTGGTGGGCAGAGCGTCAACACCACTTACTCCGCGATCCGAATGACCCACAAGCCGACCGGGCTGGTCGTGAGCATGCAGGACGAAAAGTCGCAGCTGCAGAACAGGGAGAAGGCGCTGCGGGTTCTTCGCGCTCGCCTTTACGACCTGAAGCTTGCCGAGCAGCAGGAGGCGATCGGGGCGCAGCGGCGCGGCATGGTCGGGAGTGGCAACCGCTCCGAGAAGATCCGCACGTACAACTTCAAGGAGAACCGGGTCACCGATCACCGCATCAAGCTGACCCTGCACAAGCTCGACCAGGTGATGAACGGTGACCTTGACGAGCTGGTCGCCGCTCTTGTCAACGCCGAACGCGCGGCTCAGCTCAACGGCGGTAGTGCAGCCGCGAATTGACCGTCATCGAGGTCCTCAGAGCAGCCTCGGGGCATCTCCAGAAGCACGGATCCGACTCGGCGCGGCTGGATGCGGAAGTCCTGCTCGCGCAGGCTCTCGGCATGCGCCGACTCGATCTCTATCTGCAGTTCGACCGGCCGCTGTCGGATGATGAGCTCAGCGACTATCGCGACCTGACCAAACGCCGCGCCCGCGGCGAGCCGGTCGCCTACCTCGTCGGCCACAAGGAGTTCATGGCCCTGGACTTCGAGGTGACGCCGGCCGTGCTCGTGCCCAACCCCGACACCGAGGTGCTGGTCCAGCGCGCGGTCTCGATCGCGCGCCAGGCCGACCATCCGCTGCGCGTCGCGGACGCCGGCACCGGGAGCGGCTGCATCGCGATCGCGGTTGCGCATTACGCGCCTGCGGTCGAGGTGTGGGCGAGCGACATCAGCGGCGAGGCTCTCCGAGTCGCCTTGCGCAACGTCGTCCGTCATGGTCTCGGGGATCGCGTGCACCTCGCGTGCGGTGACCTTCTCGATCCCCTGCCGGGGAAGTTCGATCTCGTTTGCGCGAACCTGCCCTATATCGCCGCCGGCGCCAACCTCCCGGCAGAGGTGACAGCTCAGCCCGCCGCCGCGCTGTTCGCCGGGCCGGACGGCGCCGCGCTCGTGGTGCGACTGGTCGCGGCGGCCCCGACCCGCCTCAACCCGGGAGGCAGGCTCCTGGTCGAGGTAGACCCGGCGATAGTTACGGCCGTCATCGAGGCCGTCGAAAGAGCTTTCTCGAGCCACGACGTTCATCGCGACCTCGGCGGCCGCCAAAGGGTCGTCGAAGCGTGGTCCTGAAGCCCACGCGGGCCGGGCTCACACGCGCCGCCAACCTGCTGCGCAGCGGCGGCGTGATCGCGTTTCCGACCGACACCGTCTACGGGCTGGGCGCGGCGGCCGACGACGAGGTGGCCTGCCGCCGCATCTACCTCATCAAGGGGCGGCCCGTCGGCCTGCCGCTGATCCTCATGGCGGCGGCCGAATCGCAGCTGGAGGGCTTCGTGCACATCGACAGCCGCGCCGAGGAATTCATCCGGCGCTTCTGGCCGGGTCCTCTCACCGTCATCCTTCACGCCAGGGGCGGGGGCACGCTGGGCGTGCGGATCCCGAAACACAGGGTCGCTCTCCAGCTCCTGCGCGCCTCCGGACCGCTGATGACCACGAGCGCAAACCTTCACGGCAAAGAGCCCGCCATGAATGCCGGCGAAGCCGGTGCGCTGCCGGGGATCGCGGCGATCCTAGACGGCGGCGCGGCTGCCGGAGGGGTGGCGTCGACCGTCCTCGACCTCACCGGCCCCGAGCCGCACGTCCTGCGCGAAGGGGCGATCGCGACCACCCAGCTGCTCGGGCCGCCGCCGCCCCGAGCGGGATAGGATTCGATCTATGGCCGCACCCACCACCACGATGACGCTGCGCGCTCTGGACCGCGAAGATCCGGACGTCGCCAACCTGATCCGCAAGGAATTCAAGCGGCAGTCGGAGACGCTGGAGCTGATCGCCTCCGAGAACCTCACGAGCCCCGCCATCCTCGAAGCCCTGGGGACGCTGCTCACCAACAAGTACGCCGAGGGGTATCCGGGCCGCCGCTATTACGGGGGCACGGGAGAGGTGATCGACAAGATCGAGTCCCTCGCGATCGATCGGGCCAAGACGCTCTTCGGCGCCGACTACGCGAACGTCCAGCCGCATTCGGGATCGCAGGCCAACGCCGCCATCTACATGGCGGTGTGCGAGCTCGGCGACAGGGTGATGGGCATGGACCTCTCCGCCGGCGGCCACCTGTCCCACGGGAGCCCGGCCAACTTCAGCGGCAAGTTCTACGAGATCCATTCGTATGGCGTCAACCGCGAGACCGAGCTCATCGATTACGACGCCATGGAGAAGATGGCCGAGCAGGTGCTGCCGAAGATGATCATCGGCGGGTTCTCCGCCTATTCGCGCATCGTCGACTGGGCGCGCATGCGGCACATCGCGGACTCGGTCGGCGCCACGTTCGTCGTCGACATGGCCCACGTCGCCGGGCTCGTCGCGGGCGGCGTGTACCCCTCGCCGGTCCCGCACGCGCCCATCATCTCGACCACGACGCAGAAGACGCTCCGCGGCGCATGGGGCGCGATCATCCTGTGCGACGACGAGCACCAGAAGGCGATCGACTCGGCGGTGTTCCCCGGCATCCAGGGCGGCCCGCTGATGCACGCGATCGCCGCCAAGGCGGTGTGCTTCGGCGAGGCGCTCAAGCCCGAATTCAAGGTTTACGCGAAGCAGGTGGTCGTGAACGCGAAGGCGATGGCGGCGCGGTTGATGGAGCGCGGGCTGAGGCTTGTCAGCGGCGGCACCGACAACCACCTGATGCTCATCGACCTGCGCCCGCAGAAGCGCACCGGGAAGCAGGTCCAGGACGTCGCCGACACGGTCGGCATCACGCTCAACCGCAACTCGATCCCATACGACGAGGCGTCGAAGTTCAACCCGAGCGGCGTTCGCGTCGGCACCCCGTTGGTGACCACACGCGGCATGCGCGAGCCGGAGATGCTGGTCATCGCCGACTGCCTCGCCGACCTCATCGAGCGCATCGACGATCCCGCGGTGCTCGATTCGGTGCATGAGCGCGCGCTGGAACTTTGCCGGAAGTTCCCCGTCCCCTATTCGATGGACTGAGGGATCCGGTGAGCGATTTTTTCAGCGTCACCTTCCTGGAGACCCTGCGCGACAAGGTCCTCCCAGGGCTGTGGCCGCTGCTCGCGGCGATGGTGGTCTGCGCGCTGCTGGTGCCGGTCGCGATCCGGGTCTCGCGGCGGACGGGCCTGATGGCGGTGCCGGGAGGTCGCCACGCTCATGCGCAGCCGACGCCGCTCCTCGGGGGTCTCGCGATGTTCGTGGGCTTCGCGATCGCCGTCGTGGTGTTCGTGCCGTCCAGCGTCACGAGGACAGGCGTGCTGGTCGTCTCGGGCCTGGCCGCGGTGCTCCTGATCGCGGACGATCGCTGGCAAGTGAGTCCAGGCCTCAAGTTCGCCTTCCAGCTCCTGGTCGCGCTCGTGGCGGTGGCCGCCTTCGGATTCGTGATCAGCTACTTCGGTCTACCCGGCCCTAACGGCAGGCCAACGCTCGTCCAGCTGGGTTGGCTCGCGATCCCCGTGAGCCTGGTCTGGATACTCGGGATGCAGAACACGGTCAACTTCCTGGACGGCGTGGACGGACTTGCCGCCGGCGTCGTCCTCATCGTCGCGCTGACGCTGCTCATCGCCGCCGCCGGCAAGGATCAGATCACCGTGGTGGAGCTTTCCGGCGCCCTGGCGGGTACATGCGCGGGCTTCCTGCTGTTCAACTTCAACCCCGCGCGCATCTTCATGGGCGACTCGGGCTCGCACTTCCTGGGCGCGGCTCTGGCCGTGATATCGATCATCGGGGTCGCCAAAGTCGCGGTGGCGTTTGCCCTCGCGGTCCCGATCCTCGCGTTGGCGCTGCCCATCGCCGACACCGCCTGGGCCATCCTCAGGCGGCGCCGGATCCGCGCCTCCGTCGCGAGCGCGGACCTGGAGCACCTCCACCACCGGCTCCAGGCCTTCGGGCTCAACGCCAGACAGACCTGCTACGTCTTCTATGCGGCGACAGCGCTCCTCGGGACGATCGGCCTGATGATCTTCGGCCACCGCCGCATCCTCGCCGTGGTGCTGGTGGCGGGGCTGGTGCTGGCGTCCACCGTCGCCGCCGACCGGCTGCAGAAGGCGGGCCTGCGCATCCCCGCGCCGTTCCTGCGCCGCCTCTTGGCCGAACCCGGCACCCGGTAGGATTAGCTCGGGCAATGGCACGCCCCTCCAGTCCCGGTCCGACAGGGGCCGACATGGCCGGGATCGGGATTTACTTCGCGGGTGCCGCTCTGCTGCCCATCATCGGAGGCGTCTTGCTGGACGGCGTGTTCCATACGTCGCCCGTGTTCGTGATCGTCGGACTGGTCGTGGGCCTGGCGGCGGGCGGTGCGGCCATTTGGTTGAAGGTGAGGGAGTTCACGCGATGAAGCTCGGGTCGGTTGTGCGCGACACCGTCGTCGCCTCTGCGGCCTTGGCCATGATCATCGTGCTCGTCGCAGGCGTCGCCGGCGACTTCTTGCTTGGCCTCGGCGTCGGCGCCGGCCTCGTCATCGGATCCTTCAACGGCCACCTCGTCGCCGGCACGCTCGGAACGGGAGCGCCTTTCGTGGCCTCGAGCCTGGTCAGGATGGCGGTCGTCAGCGCGATCGCGATCCTCGCGGCCGTCCTGCTCGGCACCGCGGCATGGGCAGTGCTCATCGGCGTCGGAGCCGCGCAGCTGATCATGGTGGCGGCGGGCGTTCGGCAGGGCCTGCGCGCGTGATCCACATGGACGGGGCCGCCCCAGGCACGCACCCGACCATCGACCTCGGGTGCGGGACGCTCTGCACCCTCAACTACGACAGCGTCATATCGAGCGCCCTGGCCGTCGTGGTCACGCTGGGTGTCGCGTTCTGGCTTCGCTCGCAGCTTCGAGAGGGCGAGCCCACGAAGGTCCAGGCCATCTTCGAATGGGGCTACGACCAGCTGCGCTCGCTCATCAGGACAAATGTCTCCGAGGACGCCCTCTTCATCATCCCGCTGGCGATGACCCTCTTCCTGTACATCCTGGTCGCCAACTGGATCGAGATCCTGCCGCTCGGACTCTTCCCGGTCTTGCACGGCGCCAACGCCGATTTGAACCAGACGCTCGCGATGGCGCTGATCGTCATCGGGGTCGTGCAGTGGTACAGCATCCGGGTCCTCGGATGGCGTGGCTACCTGCGCCGCTTTACGAAGCCTTTCGAGCTCCCGATCTGGGGACGCGCCATCTACACACCCCTCAACATCCTGGAAGAGCTCGTCAAACCGGTCACGTTGTCGCTTCGACTTTTCGGCAACATCTTCGCCGGCGCCGTGATGATCGGCCTCATCGCAAGCTTTGGGATGCTCTCGCTGCCGGGGGTCGGCACCGTCGGAGGCACGGTGCTCGGTACGGTCCTTCTCGCCCTCTGGAAAGCGTTCGACGTAATCTTCATCGGCTTCATCCAGGCGTTCATCTTCATGCTGCTGACGGTCATCTATTTCGGTGCCGCCCGCGAGGGTCTCGAGCACGAACACCATCAAGGAGGGGTTACATGACTGACCACGGACTCGAGCTTGCCGGAGCCCTCATCGGGTTCGGCCTTCTCATGGGACTCGGTGCGGTGGGCGCCGCGTTCGGTGACGGCCTCGCCGGCAACGCATTCATCAGCGGTGTCGCGCGACAACCCGAAGCCCAGGGCCGCATGATCCCCTGGCTGTTCACCATCGTCGGCCTCGTCGAAGCGATGTATTTCATCAACCTCGCCTTCGGGTTCGTCTTCTTGAGCCAGGTCCACTGATGGTTTTCCTGGCGGGTACTGCCGGCGTCATCGATATCAACGGGACGGTGATCGTCGAGCTGATCACCTTCCTTGTCATGATGGCCGTGCTCGCCCGCTACGTGTATCCGGAGGTCGTCCGGCTGGCGGAGGCAAGACAACGCCAGGTGGCCGACCAGCTAACGAGCGCCGAGAAGGCACGCGCTGATGCCGAGGCCTCTCTCAAAGAAGCCGCGGCGAAGCTGGACGATGCACGAAGGACGGCCCAGGGCGTGGTCGACGCCGCGAGCAAATCAGCGGAGCAGCTCCGCCAGGACCTCAAGCAAAAGGCAGAGGAGGAAGCGCGTCGAATCCGCGAGTCCATGAGCAAGGAGATCGAGGCCGAGCGCGAGCGGGCCATCCAGTCGGTGCGGAACGAGGTCGCGGGCCTCGTGGTCGCGGCGACCGAGAAGGTGATCGGGGAGACCCTCGACGTGACCAAGCACAAGCAGCTGATCGACAGGGCCATAGAGGAGGTTGCGAGTGGCGACGGCCGCCGCTAAGAGGTACGCGCAGGCTGTCTTCGAGCTGGCCTCACAGGAGGGGCAGGTCGAGGATTGGCGGCGCCACCTGGCGGCGATCAAGGACCTTGTCGGTGATCCCGCGGTGGCCGACGTGCTCCAGAATCCGACCATCTCCGCCTCGCGCCGCATCGAGCTGATCGCAGAACCGGGTTTCCTCGACCCTGAGGCGACGAACCTGGTCAGGATGCTCGTCGAGTCCGGGCGGGTCGACCACGCCGCCGGCATCCTCGACGAGTACGATGCGCTCGCCGACGAGGCCGCAGGTCGCGTGCGCGCGACGGTCACGACCGCGGTCGAGATGTCGCCCGACGAGCAGGCCCGGCTCGGCAGCGGCCTGTCGCGCCGCCTCGGCAAGGACGTACGCGTATCGGCCATCGTCGATCCACGGATCCTGGGCGGCCTCAAGCTTCAGTACGGCGACCACCTCGTCGACGTGAGCCTTGCCTCCCGTTTACAGCAGCTGCGCCGCCGCCTGGCGGACGCGACCTAGGAGTAGGGAAGAGTGGGAATCAGCACCAAGGAGATCTCCGAGGTCATCAAGGAGCGGCTCAAGGATTTCGATGCCAAGCTGGTGGCGACGGACGTAGGGCGCATCGTCGCCACCGGTGACGGCATCGCCCAGGTCTACGGCCTGCAGAACGCGATGGCGAGTGAGCTGCTCGAGTTCCCTCACGACACGTACGGCCTGGCCCTCAACCTCGAGGAGGAGCAGGTCCGAGCGGTCATCCTCGGCGACTTCGGACACCTGCACGAGGGCGACGAAGTCCGCACCACGGGCCGTCTCCTCGAGGTCCCCGTCGGCGAGGAGCTGATCGGCCGTGTCGTCAACCCCCTCGGTCAGCCCATCGACGGCAAAGGCCCGATCAAGACCTCGAAGACCATGCCCCTAGAGAAGATCGCGCCAGGGGTCATCACCCGCCAGCGCGTCGACAGCCCGGTTCAGACAGGGATCAAGGCCATCGACACCATGATCCCGCTGGGTCGCGGCCAGCGCGAGCTGATCATCGGGGACCGCTTCACGGGCAAGACCACCGTGCTGCTCGACACCATCATCAACCAGCAGGGCAAGGACCTCATCTGCGTGTATGTCGCCATCGGCCAGAACGCGGCGTCGATCGCACGCGTCGCGGCGACTCTCGAAGAGAACGGCGCGATGGGGTACACGATCATCGTCGCGGCGACCGCCTCCGACCCGGCCTCCCTCAACTTCATCGCCCCGTACGCCGGCTGCGCGATGGGGGAGTATTTCATGGAGCAGGGCAAGGATGCCCTTTGCTGCTACGACGACCTGACCAAGCAGGCATGGGCATATCGAGAGCTGTCGCTGACTCTGCGCCGGCCGCCGGGCCGCGAGGCGTACCCGGGCGACGTGTTCTACCTTCACTCGAGGCTGCTCGAGCGCGCGGCGAAGATGAACAAGGCGCACGGCGGCGGCTCCCTCACCGCTCTTCCCGTCATCGAGACGCAGGCCAACGATGTTTCGGCCTTCATCCCGACCAACGTGATCTCGATCACGGACGGTCAGATCTACCTGCAGTCCGACCTGTTCAACGCGGGCCAGCGCCCGGCACTGAACGTCGGCATCAGCGTCTCCCGCGTCGGCGGCGACGCCCAAACGAAGGCCATGCGCCAGGTCGCGGGCCAGCTCCGGCTCGACCTCGCGCAATACCGCGAGCTCGCGGCCTTCGCGCAGTTCGCGTCCGACCTCGACACCCAGACCCGCAACCAGCTCGAGCGCGGGGCCCGGCTGACCGAGCTGCTGAAGCAGGACAAGTACCAGCCCGTGCCGCTCGCCGAGCAGGTCGCCGTGATCTACGCCGGCACGCAGGGCCATGTCGACAAGGTGCCGGTGGCGCGGGTGAAGGAATGGGAGGCAGCCTTCGTCCGCTTCCTGAGGGGCGAACGGCCAGGCGTGCTGGCTGCCATCGACGAGCAGAAGGCACTCGACGACAGCCTCTTCGAGCGCCTCAAGGCCGCGATCTCGACGTTCAACCACCAGTTCGGGGTCGAGGGCTACAGCGACGTCGCGGATCCGGCTCCGAAACCCGTCGCCCCTGCGAGCTCCAGCACCCCCACCCGGCCTGCGGCCGACCTCCCCGCCAGCGGGGAGGTGAAGAAGCCTCGGAAGAAGGCCTCGAAGTAATTGCCCGCATACAGGGACATCGTCCGCCGGATCGACAGCATCAGGAACACGCAGAAGATCACCAAGGCCATGCAGGTGGTCGCGGCGACGAGGCTGCGGCGCGCGCAGGCGGCGGTGCAGGCAACCCGGCCCTATGCCGAGAAGATGCTCGAGGTCCTGCAGACGGCGGGCGAGCGCGCAACCGAGTACAAGCACCCGTTCCTGGTCAGGCGCGAGGGCAAGCGCGCGGTCCTCATCCTCGTCACCACCGACAAGGGGCTCGCCGGCGCGATCAACGTCAACAGCATCCGGGCCGCCACCCGGTACATGGCCGAGAACTACCCGGATAAGCCGAAGTACGTGACGCTCGGGCGCAAGGGCCGCGATTTCCTCCTACGCTTCCGCCGCGATGTGATCGCGGACACCAGCGGCCTGCCCGACCGGCCGTCCATCGCCGCCATCCTCTCGGGCGTCGCCGTCGCGCTCGAGGAGTACACCAAGGGCAACGTCGATGCCGTCCTCCTCTGCTACGAGAAATGGATCTCGACCCTCAAGCAGGAGCCGGTCGTGCGCGTCCTGATCCCGGCTGAGATTCCCGAGCGGGAGAAGGACGCCGGTCCGCGCGCGGACTACATCTACGAGCCCGACCCCGAGTCGGTCCTCGACGCGCTGCTTCCGCGCTACGTGGAGACGCAGGTCTACCAGGCGGTGCTGGAGAACAAGGCCAGCGAGTACTCGGCCAAGATGATCGCCATGCAGAACGCGACCAAAGCGGCGGGTGACTTCATCGACAACCTGACGCTGTTTGCCAACAAGGTTCGCCAGGCCGGCATCACGACGGAGCTGATGGAAATCGTCGGCGGTGCGGATGCGATGCGGGAAGCGGGTTGAGACGGATGAAGGAGACGCATGGCTGACACGAAGAAGCGCACGGCTGACACAAAGAAGAAGACGCGCGAAGGCAGGGTGAGCCAGGTCATCGGCGCCGTCGTCGACGTCACGTTTCCACAGGGCGAGCAGCCCGAGCTGTTCGAGGCGCTGGAGGTCCACACGGGACAGGGCAAGATCGTCGTGCTCGAGGTCGCGAGCGCGATCGGCAACAACATCGTGCGGTGCATCGCGATGGACTCAACCGACGGCTTCCGCAGGGGCGACAAGGTGGTCGCCACGGGCGGGCCGATCTCCGTGCCCGTGGGCGTCGAGACCCTGGGCCGCCTGTTCAACGTCATCGGCGCTCCCATCGACGACGAGCCGGCGCCGGAAGGAGTGACCCGGTGGCCGATCCACCGCCCGGCGCCCGCGGTGTCGGAGCAGCAGGCCAAGGTCGAGATCCTGGAGACGGGAATCAAGGTCATCGACCTCATCTGCACGTTCGCCAAGGGCTCCAAGATCGGCCTGTTCGGCGGCGCCGGCACCGGCAAGACGGTCATCGTGCAGGAGCTCATCCGCAACATCGCCTACCACCACAAGGGCCGTTCCGTCTTCGCCGGCGTGGGCGAGCGGACGCGCGAGGGCAATGACATGTACCGCGAGATGGAGGACGCGGGAGTGCTGCCCCAGACCGCTCTCGTGTTCGGCCAGATGAACGAGCCGCCCGGCGCCCGCGCGCGAGTTGGGCTCACGGGCCTGACGATGGCGGAGTACTTCCGCGACGAGGAGGGCGCCGACGTCCTTCTCTTCGTCGACAACATCTTCCGCTACCTCCTCGCCGGCTCCGAGGTCTCGGCGCTGTTGGGGCGCATGCCTTCGGCCGTCGGCTACCAGCCGACGCTGGCCACCGAGATGGGCGAGCTGCAGGAGCGCATCACGTCGACGAGCAAGGGATCGATCACCTCGGTGCAGGCGGTCTACGTGCCGGCGGACGACTACACGGACCCTGCCATCCAGACCGTTTTCGCGCACCTGGGCGCCACCGTCCGCCTGGAGCGATCGCTGGTCGAGATCGGCATCTACCCGGCCATCGATCCCCTCGGCTCCTCGAGCCGGTACGTCGAGCCGTCGGTCGTCGGGCAGGAGCACTACGACGCGGCGCAGGGCGTCAAGAAGACGATGCAGCGCTACAAGGACCTGCAGGACATCATCGCCATCCTCGGCATGGAGGAGCTGTCCGAGGACGACAAGCAGGCCGTGTCAAGGGCACGCAAGATCCAGCGCTTTCTCTCCCAGCCTTTCAGCGTCGCGCAGCGCTTCACGGGTCGGGAGGGCAAGTACGTGAAGATCGCAGAGACCGTCCGGGGCTTCACGGAGATCCTCGAAGGCAAGCACGACGATCTCCCCGAGCAGGCCTTCTACATGGTCGGCACGATCGAGGAGGCCCGCGAGCAGGGTGAGGAGATGAAGAAGAGGGGATCGGCTCAATGAAATTTCCTCTGCGCGTGGTCAGCGTCGAAAGGAGCCTCTTCGAAGGGGACGTCGAGTTCATGATCGCCAACGGCGCTGACGGCGAGCTCGGTGTCCTGGCGCGGCACGCACCGCTCATGACGGTGCTCAAGCCCGGCCCGCTCCGCATCCAGGAAACGTTTGGCGGGTCCGAAGAGCTGCTCTTCGTGGGCGGTGGCTTCCTGGAGGTGCTGCCTGATCGGGTCACGGTGCTGGCCGACGTGGCCGAGCATGCGGACGAGATCTCGGTCCAGGGGGCCGAGGAGGCGCGCCGGCGCGCGCAGGAGAAGCTCGCCGGCACCCTGACGACCGCCGAGGAGACCGAGTTCCAGAACGCGCTGGCCATCGCGGAGGCGCGTCTCCGGCTGGCGCGCCTGCGCAGAGGCTGAGTCCCCGGCGTCACCGCCCGCTCTGTACCGTAACGCCTGATGAAATCGCCGGCCGGCCGCGACTTCGTGCTGCGCATCACAGGGGGCTCGCAGCTCGCAGGTGATCTATGCGTGAGCGGGTCCAAGAACGCGGCTCTGCCGGAGATGGCCGCGGCGCTGCTCACCTCTGAGCCGCTGCGCCTGAGCAACGTGCCCAGGGTCACCGACACCGAGGTGATGGCGCAGATCCTCACCGCGCTGGGTGGGAGCTCGGAAGGCGACGGCTCGATGGTCCTGCACATGGAGCACGCGAGCGGGACGGACGTCCCCGATGAGCTCGGGAGGCGAATGCGGGCGACCATCGTTCTCCTCGGCGCACTGCTGGGCCGGTTCGGCCGGGCCCGATTGCCCCGCCCGGGTGGCGACGACATCGGCGCCCGGCGCGTCGAGCAGCACCTGCGGGGCCTGCGCCAGATGGGCGCGCACATCGAGGAGACGCCCACCGAGATCGTGGCCGAGGTCGACCGCCTGCGCGGGGAGCGGATCGTGTTCGACCTGCCCACCGTCACCGGCACCGAGAACATCCTCCTCGCCGCGGTGCTCGCCCACGGGCGGACCGAGATCTTCAACGCCGCTCGCGAGCCGCACGTCCAGGACCTGTGCCGCCTCCTCGGGAGGATGGGTGCGCGCATCGAGGGCATCGGCACCGAGCGCCTCGTGGTCGACGGCGTGCGCGAGCTCGGTGGCGCCGATCACACGGTCATCTCCGATTACCTGGAGGCGGGAACCTACGCGATCGCGGTCGCGGCCGCGGGCGGGGAGCTGCGCATCACCTGCAGCCGGCCGGAGGACCTGCAGATGGTGCTGTTGAAGCTCGAGCTGGCGGGCGCCCACGTGCAGACCGGCGAAGGCTGGTTCCAGGTCGGCCGGCAGGCGCGGTCCCGTCTCAAACCGATCGACATGTCGACCTGGACGTTTCCTGGATTTCCCACCGACCTGCAGGCGCAGTACATGGCGCTGATGACCCAGGCCGACGGCGAGACGGTGATCTCCGAGTACGTGCACGAGAATCGCTTCCAGCACGTCACCCAGCTGGCGAAGATGGGCGCGGGGATCAACGTCGAAGGCCGCCTGCATGCGGTCGTGCACGGTCCCTGCCGGCTGCGCGGCACGGAAGTCACGATCCCGGACATCCGCTCCGGGGCGGCGCTGGTGATCGCGGGTCTCTGCGCCGAAGGACAGAGCGTGCTGCACAACGCGTGGCATGTCGAGCGCGGCTACGAGGACATGGCCGGCAAGCTCGCCTCGGTCGGCGCGAAGATCGAGCGAGTGCCGATCGACACCGAGGTCAGCAACCCGGGACATTCGTACGAGTGAACCTTCTCGGGAAGAAGATCGGGATCGACCTGGGCACGTCGACGGTGCTCATCTACGTCAAAGGTGAGGGGATCGTCGTCAACGAGCCCTCGCTGGTGGCGCTCAACCGAGACGGCACACGCATCCTCGCGGTGGGCAGGCAGGCCTTCGAGATGGTCGGCCGCACGCCCGACACGATCCAGGTCGTGCGGCCGATGCGTGAAGGAGTGATCGCCGATTTCGTGGTGACCGAGGGGATGCTTCACCATTTCATCGGCAAGGTCCAGGGCCGCCAGCGCATCTTCAAGCCCGAGATCATGATCTGCGTGCCGTCGGGAGTGACCTCCGTGGAACGGCGAGCGGTCACCGAGGCGGCCATCTCGGCGGGCGCTCGCCAGGCCTGGCTCATCGATGAGCCGCTCGCGGCGGCCATCGGGGCGGGGCTGCCGATCTCCGAGCCTCGCGGCAATGCCGTCTGCGACATCGGCGGCGGCACGACCGAGATCGCGGTCATCTCCCTCTCGGGGATGGTGGTCGCCCATTCGATTCGAGTCGGCGGCAACCGCATCGACGACGCGATCGCGGTCCACCTGAAACGGCGTCACAACCTTCTCATCGGCGAGCGCACCGCGGAGGAGGTCAAGATCGCGGTCGGTTCCGCGGTCGCGATGAAGGAGCCGCTGCGGACGGAGGTGCGCGGCCGCGATCTCGTGACCGGACTGCCTCGCAGCATCGAGGTGACATCGAATGACGTGGCCGAAGCCATCCAGGAGCCGCTGCGGCTGATCGTCGGCGCGGTGCGCAGCGTCCTCGAGGAGACGCCGCCCGAGCTCGCCGCCGACATCTTCGACCGCGGCATGGTGCTGTCGGGAGGCGCCGCGCAGCTGCGTGGGCTCGATCGCTTTCTTTCGATGCACACGGGCATCCCCGCCGTGGTCGCCGACGACCCCCAGACCTCGGTCGTTCGCGGCACCGGCCTTGCCCTGGAGCACTTCGAGGTCCTGAAGCGGAACCAGTCGTATCTGCGCTGATGAGCTCCCCTCCCTGACCCTCCCCACAGGTGGGGAGGTCAAATAGCACGCACATGATGGGTCTGCACATCGCGGTAGACGGCGTCGGGCTGGCCCGGCCGCGGGCCGGGGTCGGCGTATATACGACCCAGATCCTCCGGGCGATGGCGGTGGACCGGCCCGACTGCCGCTTCACCGTGTTCGTGCCCGGCGGCGTGGACAACGCGTCAACGCCTTCGATGTCGTATCGCCCGCTGCCGGGGATTCCGTTCCTCGGCCGCCACCTCCAGTGGCCCGCCCGGCTGCGCCGGCTGGGGCCCGACGCCTTCTTCGGCGCCGCGGGCGCGCTGCCGCTCACGGAGGTCGGCTCACCCTCGGTCATCACGGTCCACGACCTCGCCATCTATCGCAACTCCGGCTGGTTCCCGCGGGGCCAACCGCTCAGCACGAGGTGGGTGGTACCCAGCTCGCTCCGCCGCGCCGGCCGCGTGATCGCGGTTTCAACCAACACCGCGCAAGACGTCGAGGAGCTGTTCGGCGTGCCTCGGTCTCGCATCGCCATCGTCCCCCACGGCGTCTCGCCGGGCCTGCGGCCGATGAGCGGCGAGGAGCTGGCCTCGGCGCGACAGAGACTCGGCCTGCCAGAGCGTTTCATCCTGTTCGTGGGCACGATCGAGCCGCGCAAGAACCTGCTGACTCTGCTGGACGCGTGGGCGATGATGCGGGACAGGCCCGACCTGGTGATCGTCGGCGGCTGGGGGTGGAATTACGAGTCGATCATGGATCGCATGAGCCGGCTCGGCGATCGTGTGCATCACATCGATGGTCTGGAGCCGGCCGACCTGCCGGCCGTCTACAACCTGGCCCGCGTGCTCGCGCACCCGGCGTGGTACGAGGGCTTCGGGCTGCCGCCGCTGGAGGCGATGGCTTGCGGCACGCCCGTGGTGGTGTCGGACACCTCGAGCCTCCCGGAGGTTGTCGGAGATGCGGGTCTGGTCGTCGCCGCGGGCGACGCCGATGCGTGGCGCGCAGCGCTGGAGAAGGTTCTCGGCGACTCCGAGCTGGCCGCCGACCTGAGACGGCGCGGGATCCTGCGCGCGGCCGAGTTCAGCTGGTCGCGGAGCGCGTCGATGACCTGGCGGGTCATAGACGACGCTGTCGAGGCCCCCTAAACGAGCTCGCGAACGACCTCCGCGACTCCCGCCGCGCAGCGATCCCACGTGAACCCGGCCGCGCGCTTGCGCGCCGCCTGCACCAGGCGAGCGCGCACCTTGCGGTCTCCGATCGCGGTCTCGAGAACGCCTGCGAGCTCGGCGGGGTCGGTGGGATCGTCGACGTACAGCGCCGCGTCGCCGCCCACCTCAGGCAGCGACGAGGCCCGCGCGGCGACGACCACCTGGCCGCGGGCCATCGCCTCCAGGACAGGCAGGCCGAATCCTTCGTAGAGGCTTGGCACCACGACGGCGCGGGCGCGTCGGTACAGCAGCTCCAGGGTCGGCTCGTCGACCCGGCCCAGGACGCGACAGCGCGATGAGGCACGAAGCCTCGCCGCCAGGGCGGGATCGCGCTCGGGGCCGGCGACCGCCAGGGTCACCCCGTCCAGCCTCTCCACCGCCGCCAGCGCGGCCGCCTGGTTCTTGCGCGCCTCGATGCGGCCGACCTGGAGCACGAACGTGCCCTCGAGGCCGAGCTCGCCCAGCCTCTTGGCGGGGGCGGCCGCGCGGTCGACCTGCTCGCCGCCGCCCAGTGGCACCACCCGCACGCGCTCCGGCGCGACGTGGTACAGCTCGACGAGGTCTCTTCGCGTCGACTCCGAGGGAGCGATGAGGAGCGGGCAGCGCAGGGCCGCCCATCGGGTCGTGAGCTGGAGGTACGAGCGCTCCGCAAACGAGTACGCCTCGGGGTGCCGCTCGAACGCGAGATCGTGCACCACCGTGAGCGACCGGCCCGGCCAGCCGAACGGGATGGCGTGCGCCGGCACGAAGAGAAGGTCAGGTCGGGCCGGGCGCAGGGCGAGGGGCAGCCGCACCTGCGACCACATGCGGGCCAACGGCACAACCGTCACGTCGACGCCCAAATTTGGTCGCGCCCGCGACGCGAAAAAGAGCCAGCGAATCTCGGGCGCGGCGCCGCTCAGGCGCGATCCAACTTCGCGCGTATAGACCTCGGTCCCGGTCGCGACTTCGCGCGTCGCCGGATTGAGGTCGACGGCCACGGTCTTCAACGAGCCTCCGATGCTGGTAAAGGCGCCCGCACGCTACTAAGCTAAGGCCCGTGCGCGTGACCGGGGTTTTTGTGCGCCGAGCCGCAGCCGCAGCTGCCTTCCTGACTGCTTGCGCTCTCGTGCTGCCGGTGGGGGATTCGATCGACGTCGTTCCCCAGGCTTCACAGTCGACGGCCCTGGAGAGGCAGGCCCCGTTCGGGATGGCGGCCGGCTCAGACCATGAGTTCTTTCTCACGCATACCCGCGTGATCCCGATCGGCCGCCGCGCGATCAGCGTGCCAATCCTGATGTACCACTACATCCGGCCCGCTCCTTCCACTCGCAGGGACCTCCTGGGCTTCAACCTCACGGTCACCCCGGCCAACTTCATCGCGCAGATGGACTGGCTCGCTTCCCACGGCTACCACCCGGTCGATTTCAACGACCTGCGAGATTACTTCGCCCGTCGCGCGCCCCTTCCGAGCAAGCCCGTCGTGATCACCTTCGACGACGGCTATCGCGACCTCTATACGACCGCCTACCCGATCCTTCGGACCTACGGTTTCAAGGCGGTGGCCTACATCGTGACCAGCTTTGTCGGCCAGCCGCGATATGTGACCGCCGCGCAGGTCGTCGAGATGGACCGCAACGGGATCGAGATCGCCTCGCACACGGTGGACCACGCCGACCTGGCGAGGACGTCGGTCTACTGGGCGACCTATGAGCTGCGGGCGTCGAGAGCGTGGCTCCAGCAGCTGGTCGGCCATCCGGTCGTCGACTTCGCCTATCCGTCCGGTAAGTTCGACGCCGCAGTGGTCTCAGTGCTCCAGGCGACGGGATACGACACGGCCGTGACCGAGATCGGAGGGACGGTGCACAGCCGCGCCGACCGCTACACGTGGACGCGGGAGCGGGTCGGAGGGGGCGAGTCGATGTCTGACTTCATCCATAACCTGGGTCCCGTCGAGCCGACGATCGACATCACCGCCGTCCGCACCGACGTGGGTGCCGCCTAGCACCCGCTGATAATCAGGCCCGTGGAGCAGACACGGGTCCTCGGTGTGAGGGTGGACTGCGTGGACATGCAGGGCGCGCTGGCGCGCATCGAGTCATTCGTGGAGGACGGCGGCCACCACGTCGTGGCCACGGTCAACCCGGAGTTCGTGATGAGAGCGCACAGCGATCGCGAGTTCGCACGTGTGCTGGAGTCCGCCGACCTCTGCCTTGCCGACGGCAGCGGCGTCGTCTGGGCCGCTCGCCGGCAGGGCTGCGCGCTTGGCGGCCCGGTCACCGGCGTCGACCTGATCCCACCACTGGCCGCGCTCTGCGCCCGTCGCCGATTCCGCCTGTTCCTGCTGGGGGCCGCTCCGGGCGTGGCGGACGAGCTCGCCCGCCGCCTGGAGGAGCAGCATCCAGGCCTCCAGGTGGCTTCGCACTCCGGCTCCCCCGAGCCGTCCGCGGACGACGAGACCTTCCGCCGCATCGACGCGGCGCGGCCGCAGGTGCTGCTCGTCGCTTACGGCGCACCTAAACAGGAGCTCTGGATCGATCGGGTCGGAGGCCGCGGCGGGGTCGCGGTCGCGATCGGCGTCGGCGGCGCGTTCGACTACCTGACCGGGCGCGTGCCGCGGGCGCCGGCGTGGATGCGGCGCCTCCGGATGGAGTGGCTGTTCAGGCTCGTGCAGCAGCCCTGGCGCATCCGGCGGATGGCGGTGCTGCCTGGCTACGCACTGAAGGTATTGCGCTCCCATCCCTAGGAAGGAGTGAGCGCGCGCCTTTACGATGGGGCGCCGTGAAACTGAGCGTGGTCGTCCCCTGTTACAACGAGGAGCAGAGGCTGCCGCGCACCATCGAGCAGATCGAGCGCCATCTCGACGCCCGCGGCCGGCCGTACGAGCTGATCCTCGTCGACGACGGCAGCGCGGACGGCACGCGCAAGGTCATGGACGAGGCCGCGGACCGCCACGAGTCGGTCCGCATCGTCGCCCTGCCGCAGAACCGGGGCAAGGGCCGGGCCCTTGCGGAGGGGGTGAAGGCATCGGAGGGCGATACCGTCCTGGTCACCGACGCCGACCTGTCGACTCCCATCGAAGAGCTCGAGAAGCTCGAGGCGGCCCTTGCGGGCGGCGCCGGCGTCGCCATCGCATCGCGAGCCGTCAAGGGCTCGCGGGTCGAGCTGTCTCAGCCGGTCTATCGCGTCCTCATGGGCAAGGCGTTCAATCTCATCGTCCAGCTCGTCCTGCTGCCCGGCATCTGGGACACGCAGTGCGGATTCAAGCTTTTCCGAGGCGACATCGCGCGTGAGGTGTTCGCCGGCCTGACCACGGACGGCTTCGGCTACGACCCCGAGGTGCTGTTCCTGGCCAAGAGGAAGGGAGTGCGGATCGCGGAGGTCCCGGTGGTGTGGCGGAACTCGGCCCCGACCAAGGTCATGGCCGTGCGCAGCTCGCTGGACATGTTCCGCCACGTCATCAAGGTGAGATTCGGCCGCGGCGCGCCGGTGGCCGGCGCGCCGTGACCGATGGGGTGCTGGTGGTGCTGCCCACATTCAACGAAGTGCAGAACCTCGAGCGGGTCGTGGCCGGAGTGCGGCGGCTCGGGCACGATGTCTTGATCGTCGACGACGCCTCTCCCGATGGCACCGGAGAGCTTGCCGATCGCCTCGCGAGCGCCGATACAGGGGTTCGGGTGCTGCACCGGGCGCGCAAGCTTGGGCTGGGCAGTGCGTACGAAGACGCGTTTCGAGTCGGGCTGGCGGACGGCGCCCAGCTGCTCGTGGAGATGGATGCCGACGGCTCGCACCTGCCCGAGAACCTCGACGGCATCGTGGCTGCGGCCAGGCGCGCCGGCGGCCTGGCGATCGGCTCGCGCTACATTCCCGGCGGCTCTATCGAGGGCTGGCCGTTCTACCGCTGGCTATTGTCCTGGGGGGCGAACGCATACTGCCGCATGCTCCTTGGCCTCCCGACGCGCGACTGCACCTCCGGGTATCGCTGCTATACGAACGACCTGCTTACTCACATTGGGCTCGATGAGGTGGTGTCGCAGGGGTACTCGTTCCAGATCGAGATGGTCTGGAGGGCGCGCCGGCTCGGGTACGAGGTCGTGGAGGTGCCGATCCGCTTCGAGGACCGGGTGGCCGGCGCGTCGAAGGTCTCCCGGGGCGAGGTCCGCCGGGCGCTGTGGACGGTGCTGCGGCTGAGCCTGGGTCGATGGAAGCGGTAAAACCGGCGCCGGCCATGGTCGTCGAAACCACCCGCCAGGGAATGGGGGAGTGGAGGGTGCCGCTGCTGACGGGCCTGGCATTGGCGTTCGTGACGGCGGTGCCTTACGTGTTCGCGTACCTGGTCCAGCCGCACGGCCAGGTGTTCATGGGCTTCTTCTACCTGGGCGATGACGCCAACACGTACCTCGCCAAGATGCGCCAGGGATGGGAGGGGGCCTGGGCGTGGCAGAACCGCTACACGACCGAGTCGAGCCCCGCGGCCTACCTCTTCATGTTCTGGATCGTCCTCGGCCATCTCGCGGCGATCACCCATCTGCCGCTGATCGCGGTCTTTCATGGGGCCCGGATCGCGGCGGCCTTTGCCCTGACGGGTGCGGCCTGGCTCTTCATATCGCATTTCATCGAGGACCGAGCGGCGCGCCGGTTCGCGTTCTTCTTCGTCGCCTTTGGCCTGGGGTTGGGCTACGTGATCCAGGCCCTGGGCCACCCGGTCATATTCGGCAACCGCACCGACACCCTCGACTGGCGCATGCCCGAGCTGACCGCTTTCTATTCGGTGCTGGCCCTGCCGCACTTCGCATGGTCGGGCGTCTTCGCCGGCGTAGGCGCGGCGCTCACGTTCAAGTCCATCCAACGAGGCAGCCTGGTGCTTGCGGTGCTGGCCGGCGGCGCATGGCTCGGGCAGGCGTCCATCCACCCCCAGATGCCGATCCTGATGGGCGGCGCGACCGCCGTCGCCCTGCTGCTGCGACCGGCGCCCGCTCGCGGCTGGATGGCGGCGGGGCTGGCTTTTGCGATCCCGGCGCCCTACATCCTCTATTCGTACCTGGCGTTCGTCGGGAACCCGGAGGTCCAGCGCTGGACTTTTCACTCGAAGAATGCGCTGCCGCCCGAGAGCGTCAGCCTGTTCTTCGCGATCGCGCCGCAGCTCCTGCTCGCGCTCGTCGGCATCCCGGGGGCCATTCGGCGCCGCAGCCGCGAGGACGTTTTCCTGGTCGCGTGGCTGGTCTTGCTCGCCGCCATCCTTTATCTACCCAATCCCGCGGGCGACCTCCGTCGGCGCTTTCTCGACGCCATCTACCTGCCGCTTGGGGTGCTGGCCGCCCGGGGCATGTACGAGGTGATCCTGCCCCGGGTGCGCAGCGTCCGAGCGCGCGCCCTCGTGCCTTTCTCCTATGTCGCGTTTGCCACGGTGGGCAGCGCGTTCCTGGTCCTCGCGCCGCTGGCGGTGGCCGCGCAGCCGCAGTACTCGGTCAGCCAGGCCGAGTACGACGGGCTCGCCTGGTTGGGAAACCAGCCGGCGGGCACGGTCCTGTCGATGCCGGGCGTGGGGCTGTACGTCCCCGCCTACAGCGCCGACACCGTTTACGTCGGCCACTACGACGAGACGTTCGACTACTACAACAAGACCCAGCACGCTCTGGACCTGCTCACCGGCAGGGCCGACCTGGTCGATTTCGTGCACACCGATCACATCCGCTACGTGATCTGGACCGCCGACCTCCCGACGCCGCCGCCTGACGGCCTGGGCCCGCCGGCGTACGACAGCCCAAGGTTCAAGATCTACCGCATTTATTAAGAAGCGTCACTATGCAGGCCGGATTTACTCCGGCCGTCACCTATGCCCACGCACCGCAGGCGTGGTACGTGCGCCAGCCCTTTCAAACAATCCGATCCCGGGGAAGGTGAGCAGGGCCTCGAGACGGCCGAATTGCGGATGGAAGTGGCGTAGCCGCGAGCGGCCGTTGAGAGGCCCGATGAGCGGAAACCGCGGAGGTTTCCGCTCATAACTTCAAGATCTACCGCATCTATTAGGTAGGGGCGGCCCGCACGTAGATCACGGCCACCGAGTCCTGGTAGACGAGCTTCCATTCCGGTTGGGTCGCCAGGACGTTCGCCAGGGCCTCGCCGCGGTTGTAGACGATGTAGTCGACTCCGTACCTGTCCAGCATCGCCTTCCAGTCCGGCCGCAGAGTCTGGATGTCCTCGTAATCGTTGAGAAGTGCGTCACCCATAAGCGCCGCCTCGCCGAAGATGAACACCCTGCGGTTTGGCTGCGGGTAGAAGCGATAGTCGAGGTAGCCGCCCCAGCCGTACTGGTTGTACATCCTGGTGCCGACGTCAGGGTGCGCGCCCAGCCAGTCGGCGGCGCCGACGGGGTACGTGGAGGCGGTGATGCCGTCCTGGCGGCTCGGCGCCGTCTCGCCGGCGATGTGAATGGCGGTTGCGAGCGCGACCACGAGCAGAACGACCGCTGTGATGACGGCGAAGATCTGGCGGGACGGGAGTTTGGGTTTCCAGCCTCGAGCCTTCGAGATTTCCCTCCAGGCCTCTGAGTAGCTGTTGATCAGGACCGGCGTCGCCGCGGCGATGAACAAGACGATGTTGCGCACCGACTGGAGCGCCAGCGCCAGGGCCACCATCGACAGGAGCAGGTCGTAGAGCGTCGGCCGGCGCAACGCGAAGCCGACGATCAGGAGCAGGACCATCGCCTCGAACGGGTGCAGGTAAGGCTGGTGGAAGTCGGGCGAGAACCATTCGACGATGAGCCTCTCCTGGGCCTGGCTCGCCACCGTCTGGAACGGATAGAGGAGGAGGTTGAACCCATGCGGTGTGGCCAGCACCGCCACGGCCGAGGCCGCGGTGACGATCGCCAGGAAACGCACGTGCGCGCGGTGGGCGGGGTTGGAGGGGTCCCAGGCCCAGCCCGCCAGCTCCGCCACCAGCGCGATGCCCAGCCAGGCGAAGGCGATGACCCAGCCGCCATGCAGGTTCGCCCACAGCGCCATGACGAGGGGAAAGAACTGGAGGGCGCGGCTGCGCCCGCTCAGGTATCCCTGGAGCCAGTACAGCTCGAGGCATGTGAGGGCGAAGGTGATCATCTGCGCGCGCGGGCCCCAGATCGGCGCCCCCGCGACCGCGCCCAGCGCGAGCCCCATCCCGGCGATCACGAACGGCTGCCGCCGCACCTGCCGGTACATGAGGTAGAAGCCGGCGTAGGTGACGAGGCCGAAGAAGACGCTGATGCCGAACGCCCCCAGCCTGGAGTAGACGAGCCACATCAGGACCTCCGTGAGGTACTCGTGGTCCGTCCAGACGTGGTTGGGAACGGTGTACGTGAAGATGTCGGTGGAGGGCAGGCGGCCGTTGTCCACCATCCAGCGCCCGATCCTTATGTGCCACCAGAAGTCGGGATCCTGGACGGACCCGACGAACAGGGCGAGGATGACAATCATCACCCCGCCCAGCAGGAGCGTGCGCGCGCTCAGCCGGTCTGCCAGTCGCGTCAGTTGCGCGTCCTGAGCGGGTTGGGCACGTACCGCGGCACCCTGCGGGCGTAGGCGGGGTAGTCGCCCGGGAACGTGCGCGAGAGGACGCCCTCCTCCCAGCGGATGCGCAAAAGCTCGCAAGTGACGAAATAGACGATGGCCAGCGCGCCCAGCCAGCCGGCGGTGGCGAGGTTGATGCCGATCGCCGTCACCACCTCGCCGAGGTACACCGGGTGGCGGCTCAGCGAGTAAGGGCCGCCGGTGACGAGCCTGCGCGCCTCAGGGATGATGGAGAACGACCGCCGCAGGTACGCCAGGCCCCAGACCGAATAGGCGAGGCCGAGCGTGGCGATGATGTCGGCGGGCAGGACGAGCCCCTCGCGCCTCCAGCCGCCGGGCAGAAAGCCCGCTCCAATCGCCGAAAAGGTCCCGGTGAACGCGATGAAGACGACCCCAAGGCGGTGGTCCGTGCCGCGCTTCGGCAGGCGGACTGAGTAGAGGACGACCAGCATCGTGAAGTAGGCCAGGGCGAGGCACTGCTGGAGCAGGAAGAGATAGTCGGTGGGCGTGTGCGGCGCCTGCAGTCCGCCCCAGACGAACAGCAGCTGGCGCGCGAGGAAGAGGCTGAAGAAGAGAGCAGGCAGGACCCGGCTGAAAACCAGGTCGCGCCAGTAGCTCTCGGCCCGTGCGCTCACCTCGTCTTCGACGCCGGTGGCGACCATTTCCCGCGGAATGTACCGCCCGGCACCCCCGCAAAGTCAGCCCGAACCACTTTTTCGGCTAATGAATTGACCTCCCCGGGGACGCCCGGGTAGGATCACCGACCGCAGCCGGAACGACGGCCGCAAGAATCCGTCAGCGGCCCGTTAGTCGAGTTGACACCCTGTAGTTCAGGAAAAAGGAGGTGAAATTGCAGATGTTGAGCCTTTACTGGAAGCTTCGCAGCCTTACGTCTCGTCAGGAAGGCCAGGGAATGGTTGAGTACGCCCTGATCCTCGTCCTCGTTTCCATCGTGGTCATCGTCATCCTTCTTACGATGGGCAACCAGATCAAGAACGTGTTCTCGAACGTCGTAGCCGCTCTCGGCTAACGAGAACCAAACGCAGTAGCACCTTCAACGAGAGAGCCCCGCGAGAGGGGCTCTCTTCATTCGTTAGAAGGACTCGGTAGGAAGGGGACGATCGCGGTCCCCGTAGTTACAATGGCGGCGTTCTAACAGATCCAGCAATCCGGAGGTGACTTTTCTTGGCCGTCGCACCAGCTGCAGCAAGACCTCGACCCGGTGGTGGGCGTTTCCTCATCATCATCGGCCTGCTTCTCGCCATCCTCGCGGGTGCCGGAGTGTTCCTTCTCGGCAACTTCGGTGGGGGAGCCGCCATCGGCGGTGGCCCCACCCAGACGGTCATAGTGGCATCCCAGACGATCCCCGTCAGACACCAGATCACGGACAGCGACCTGACGACCGCGAAGATCTCGGGCAGCCTGCCGAACACGTATTCCAGGACTGAGGACGTCAAGGGACTGATCTCGGAGATCCAGATCACCAAGGGCGCGCTTATCACGTCCGACATGCTCGCTCGGGACGCCGGACTCATCCCGGCCGGGTCCGCGCCGGCGTACCTTCCCCTCGCCAGCGGCTACGTCGCCATGACGATCCCCACCGGGGAGCAGATAGGCGTCGCAGGCCACATCACGCTCGGCGACTACATCACTGTCATCGTCTCGGCCACCCTGACCGTCTTCTCGTCGTCTGGCACGCAGCAGCCGGGACCGGCGAAGGTCGTGAGCAAGACGGTGTTCACCAATGTTCACATCATCGGCCTCGGTCCTGCCAGCTCCAACGTGCAGCCGGCCAGCGGAAACGTGTCGTCAGGTGGCAGCCAGGGGGCGACCAGCGGCGTCACGTCCAGCCTGACAATCGAGGTCACGCAATGCGACGCGGAGTTCTTCACCTGGTTCCTCGGCAACACGACGGTGCGCTACACGCTGGAGTCCTTCAACGACTACCTCAAGCAGCCGCCGAGCGCTCCGGACCCGACGTGCCCGACCGTTCTGTCGGCGCAGGGCGTGAGCCAGAAAGAGGTCGATGCCAGGTACCATTTCACAGCTTTGTGACGATCCCCGCGGACCCTGTGACCACGGCCGGCACGGTTGCCGGCCGGGATCGGTCGCGGCCGCGCCCGGGCGGTAGCTGACGTGGGTCTGCTCGACAGGGTCAAGCAAAACCAGACCGGTGTCCCCATGCCGGCGACGCCGGCCACCAACGGGCCGGCAGCGACTTCGCCAGGCAGTCCCTACGCGGCCGCCACGGCGCTCCCGGTCGCTCGCCCGTCGGCGCCGGTCGAAAAGGCCCCGCCGATATCGAGCTTGTCCTCGCGGGCCGCCACCGCCAGCGTCGGCGCCGGCGAGATGAGCCCGGCCTTCACGGCCGCGAAGGTGCAGATCCACTCGAAGCTCATCGAAAAGTTCGCCGATCAGATCGACTCCAGCAACAAGGCCGGCGTCCGGGAAAAGATCGTCGAGCTCGCCGAGGAGTACTTCCGGAGCACGGCGATGACGATGACCAAGTCCGACAAGGAACGGCTCATCGATTCGGTCCTGGACGACGTGCTCGGATTGGGCCCGCTGGAGGCGCTGCTCGCCGACCCGAGCATCACCGAGATCATGGCCAACCACCCTAAGCAGATCTATGTCGAGAAGAGCGGCGAGCCGACCCTGTCCGCAGTGACGTTCGAATCGGAGCGGCAGATGCGCCAGGTCATCGACCGAATCGTGAGCCTGGTGGGTCGTCGTGTCGACGAGTCGACGCCGATCTGCGACGCTCGCCTCAAAGACGGCTCGCGTGTCAACGTCGTCATCCCGCCGATCGCCCTCAAAGGCCCATGCCTGACCATCCGAAAGTTCGCCAAGGAGAAGTGGGGGCCGGCCGACGTCGTCAACCGTTTCCGTTCATCGAGCCCCGAGCTCATGACCTTCCTCCGCTCGTGCGTGCGCGCCCGCCTGAACATCCTGGTCTCCGGCGGCACCGGCTCAGGCAAGACCACGCTCCTCAACATCCTGTCGTCGTTCATCCCCGAGACCGAGCGGCTGATCACCTGCGAGGACGCCGCCGAGCTCCAGCTGCAGCAGCCGCACTGGATCCAGCTGGAGTCGCGGCCCCCCAACGTCGAGGGCAAAGGCGCCGTGCCCATCCGCGAGCTCGTCAAGAGCTGCCTCCGTATGCGACCCGACCGCATCATCGTGGGCGAGTGCCGTGGCGGCGAGGCGCTGGACATGCTCCAGGCCATGAACACCGGCCACGATGGCTCGATGTCGACGCTGCACGCCAACAACCCCCACGAGTGCCTGGTCCGCCTGGAGACCCTGGTGCTGCAGGCTGGTCAGGACCTCCCGTCCCGGGCCATCCGCGAGACCATCGGCTCCGCCATCCACCTGATCGTCCAGCAGTCACGGTTGCGCGGCGGTGTGCGCCGAATCGTGAGCGTGGCCGAGGTCACAGGCATCAGGGACGGCGAGGTCCAGTTCCAGGAGCTCTTCCTGTTCCGGCAGATCGGCGTCAACGCCGAGGGTAAGGCCGTCGGCTATCACACGGCGACGGGTTTGCTGCCGATGCGCATGGACCATCTCAGGTCCGAGGGCGAGGACGTCCCGGAAACGCTATTTACACCCACCCCCCAGCCCCCGCCGGATAAGCTGTACTAACCCTGTAGGAGGTCGTAGATGCCGATCGGCCCGATTTTCGCCCTTCTCGCCTTCGCGGGAGTCTTCCTGCTCTTCATTGGAATCAACCAGATGCGGCGCTCCGCCGGCGGCACCGAAGACTTCCAGGCCCGTCTCGCCGCGTATGGCATGACGACGGCCGGGGCGACGCAACTTCCGCCGACGACGGGCTTCCGCGACGCGATGAACCGCATCTTCTCGCCCGCCGCCGAGCGGGTCGGCCGTGGCAACGCCAAGAAAGGCAAGCCGTCGGTGGCCGAGCAGTTGAACCGGGCCGACCTCAAGCTCCGCACCTCGGAGTACTTCATGATCCAGCTCGGCAGCACGGCGCTGCTCGTGCTCATCGGGCTGGCGCGGTTCGGATTCCCGGGGGGCATCATCCAGATCGTTGCGCTCGGAATCGTGGGTTACCTGATCCCGGGCTTCTACGTGAAGTATCGAATCGGGCGGCGGCTGCGCGCGTTCAACGGGCAGCTTGGCGACACCCTGACGCTTCTCTCCAACGCACTGAAGGCCGGCTACTCGTTCGCCCAGGCGATCGACACGGTGGCCAAGAATGCGGTGCCGCCGATCGCCGACGAGTTCGCCCGAGCGGTCCGCGAGATGAACCTGGGTGGCTCGCCGGACGAGGCTCTGCAGAACATCACCAAGCGCATCGCGAGCGCCGACTTCGACCTGGTGGCAACCGCATACTCGATCCACCGCACGGTCGGTGGCAACCTCGCGGAGATCCTCGACAACATCGCCTACACCATCCGCGAGCGCGTCCGCATCAAGGGCGAGATCGCCACGCTCACGGCACAGGCGCGAGCCTCGGGGACGCTGATCACGTTCCTGCCGATCGTGCTCGCGGCCTTCATGTACTTCGTGACGCCGAGCTACTTCCGGCCGATGTTCGAGAGCTTCATCGGCTGGGTGCTGATCGCGATCGGCGCCTTCATGATCTTCATTGGCAACCTGATCATTCGTCGCGTGGTCGCGATAGAGGTATGACCTGATGCTCCCGATCCTTGCTTTGGCTGTCGGCCTCGGAATCTTCATCATCTTCCTTGGCCTGGCGCGCACCCCCTCTCAGGTGGACACGACCGCGCTGGTACAGCAGCGGCTCCAGGTCTACGGCGGCGGCGGCGCGAAGCCACTGACCATCGAGGAGGTGGAGCTACAGCGGCCTTTCAGCGAGCGCTTCCTCCGACCTTCGATCGAGAAGCTGGGCACGATCCTGTCCCGCTCCACGCCGGCGAAGGCGCGCGCGGACCTCATGAACAAGCTCGAGCTCGCGGGCCGGCCCGGCAACCTCACACCCGAGGACTTCGGCGCGGTGCGCATCGTTGCGGCTGCGGTTCTCGCGGCGCTCGGACTGGGGATCGGCTTCCTTCTGGGCAGCCCCGTTTACCTGGTCGTCTCTATGGCCGTGGGGGCGATCCTCGGCTACTACTTGCCGGTGATGTGGCTGCAGCAGAAGGTCGACGCGCGGCGGAGCGAAATCCAGAAGGGATTGCCGGACGCGATGGACCTGCTCGTCATCGCGGTGGACGCCGGCCTTGGCTTCGATGCCGCCCTCGCGCGCGTGACCGACAAGTACAAGAACGCGCTGTCTGAGCAGTTCGCCAAGGTCCTCCGCGAGGTGAGCCTCGGCCGGCCGCGCCTCGAGGCCATGGACGAGATGGGTCGCAGCAGCGGCGTCGAGGACCTCCACAACTTCATCCAGGCGGTCATCCAGTCGGAGCAGTTCGGCACCGGCATCGGCAAGATCCTGCGCATCCAGGCTGACGAGATGCGCCGCAAGCGACGCCAGCGGGCGCAGGAAAAGGCCGCGCAGGCGACCCTGAAGATGATGCTGCCGATGGTGGGCTGCATCTTCCCGACCTTGTGGATCGTTCTGCTCGGACCCGCCGCGCTGATCCTTCTGAAGCCCAGGTAGAAGGGGCAACCGCCTACGCCCGCAGCTCTGCAGTTCACGGTCCCGCCGTGGGAGTTGGTGATTCGTGCGGTCGTCATCTATGTGGCGCTGCTGGTCGCGTTGCGAATCTTCGGCAAGCGCGAGGTCGGGCAGTTCACGCTGTACGACCTGGTGTTCATCCTCCTGGTGGCCAACGCGCTGCAGCCCGCGATAACGGGACCTGACACCTCGGTCGTCGGCGGCCTGGTTTTGATCGCGGCCCTGGTCGCCTCGAACTTTGTCGTCGGCAGGCTCGACAGCCTGCCGCGTTTCCACAGGCTCTTCTCTCCTCATCCGGCTGTGGTCGTGATGGACGGCAAGTACCTGCCCGCGGTGATGCAGAGGGAGGGGGTGGACAAGGACGAGGTGGAGATGTCGATGAGGGAGCACGGCATCACCGACTTGAAGGACGTCCAGATCGCGGTGCTCGAGGCGGATGGGTCGATCTCAATCGTGCCCACCGGAACCGCTGTGCAGCGGACCAAGCGCCGTGTCCGCTACCACCACCGCGCGGGCTGACAAGCCGCCCTTAACAACCGGGGTTCCGCCCTACCGAGAACCCTGCTTGACTGCTCCTCGTCAGGTTGGTCGGGCTCTGGGGGAGGGAGGGCCCGACGGCGAGACTCAGTTTTCCGCGAGGAACTGCAGCGCCGCCTCTTTGAACTGGCGCGCGGGCACCGCCCCCAGGTGGTCCCGGCCGGGGATGACGACCAGCCGCGCCGTTGGGATCCCGTCCGCCAGTTGCGACGCATCGTGGGCGATCTCGTCCCGATCCCCGGCCACGAGCAGTATCGGTGTCCGGATGGCTGCCAGCCGCTCACCGTCGAGCCGCGTGGTCCGACCCAGACCCTCCATGCAGGCCGCCAGCGCCTCCAGGTCATTGATCGGTCGCGCCGACGCGAATCGCTGGAAGGAAAGTGCCGACCGGCTCTCCCCGTCCCCGCCGCGGAGGGCTCGCGCGATCGCTTCCGCGTCCTCGATCGCGCCGCTGGTACCGATGCCGCCCAGGACCGCGCTGCGCAATCGCTCAGGGAAATCGAGCACGCACTGCAGCCCGATGCGACCTCCCATCGAGTAGCCGATGTAATGACACGCGCCGATTCCCAGCTCGTCCAGCAGGCGGCGCACGTCCGCCGCCATGACGTCGATCGCGTACGCCGCCGCGTCGTGCGGCTTGTCGCTGCGACCATGGCCCCTGCAGTCCAGGCCGATGACGCGGTAGTTCGCCGCGACCAGCGTCTCCTGCCAGCGCGTCCCCACCCAGTTGAGCTCGTAGTCCGACGCGAAGCCGTGTACCAGCACCACGGGTGGGCCGGCCTCCGGACCGTGAAGCTCGTAATGCAGCCGCAATCCGTCGCTGTCGAACTCCATCGCACGGTAGGCTACGCAACGTGGCAGGTCCGCGCGCGGTGCATGCGCGCACCGGCAAGGTGATCGCTGACGAGCTCGAGGTCCAGCGCTCGCTCATCGGACGTGGCGTGGGTCTCATGTTCCGACGCCGCCTCGAGCCCGGACATGGGATGTGGATCAATCCGTGCAACGGGATCCACATGATGTTCATGAGGTTCCCGATCGACGCCGTTTTCCTTGACCGCCAGGAGCGCGTCAAGAAGGTTTACCCCAAGCTGCCCGCGTGGTGGGGGTTGGTGCTCCTCGTGTGGGGTGCCGAGAGCGTGCTGGAGCTGCCGGCCGGGTCGACGTCAGATCTCGGCCTGCAGCGCGGCGACGAGATTCACATCGGCTGACACACGCTCCCGCCTGTAAAGGCAGGCTTGACGGAGGCCGGTAGTCTCGATCCGTGCTCTCCGGTCTCCTCGACCTGCTCCTTCCGCCTCGATGCGGCGGCTGCCGAAGCATCGGCGCGTGGCTCTGCGATCGCTGCCGCGGACGCATCAGGCGCCTGCAGGAGCCCTTGTGCCGCCGGTGTGGGGCGGAGGTCGAGTCGGCACGCTCCGGGTGCGGGTGCCGGCTTCGCCTCCGGTCATTGGCCCGCCTGCGCTGCGCCGCGGCCTACGAGGGCCCCGTCGAGCTTGCGATCCAGAGATTCAAGTACCAAGGCTGGCGGCGCCTGGCCGGGCCGCTCGCTCTTCTGCTGGCGGAGCGGCTTGTGGTCGAGGGCCTGGCCGCGTCCTACGCGGTCGCGGTTCCACTGCATCCCCACCGGCTGCGTGCGCGCGGATTCAATCAATCCGAGCTCCTGGCCCGCGAGCTGAGGTCGCACATGGGGCTCAGGACGCCGCCCGGGCAGCTCGTCCGGGTCCGCCCCACGCCTCCCCAGGTGGGCCACGACCGGTTGTGGCGCCGGCACAACGTCCAGGGCGCCTTCGCCTGGCACGGCCCACCCCTGGCCGGCCGCTCGATCCTGATCGTCGACGACGTCGCGACCACGGGGGCGACGCTGGAGGCATGCGCGGCGGCCCTCAAGACCGGTGGAGCAGGCCCGGTGATCGGCGCCGCGGTAGCGCGCGTAAGCGTATGAAGGTCGCGGGCCCGAGCCTTATAGTTGGTCGGCGTCCGGTATCACAGCGGGAGGCTGACCAATGGCAGTTCGGATCCCAGGAATCAATATCGATGAGTACTACCAGCAGCTTGGGCCGATCGAGCCGCTAATTCGTGACGACCGCGTGACCGAGATCATGGTCAACGGCAGCGACCACGTCTACGTTGAGATGGGCGGCAAGGTCGTGCTCACCAACATCAAATTCGTGGACGAAGACCAGCTGCTCAACGTCATCCAGTTCATCGTCCGCACGGTCGGTCGCCGCATCGACGAACGCCAGCCACTGTGCGACGCCCGTCTCGCCGACGGCTCCCGCGTCAACGCGGTCATCCGGCCGCTGGCGCTGAACGGGCCCTTGCTGACCGTCCGCAAGTTCTCCCGCGACCCATACCAGGTCGATGACCTGATCCGCTTCGGCAGCTGCAACGAGGCCGGCTTCGGTTTCATGAAGGCGGCCGTGCTCGCCAAGGCCAACATCATCATCTCGGGTGGTACCGGCACCGGCAAGACGACCTTTCTCAACGTCCTCTCCGGCTTCATCCCGGTCGAGGACCGCATCGTCACCATCGAAGACGCGGCCGAGCTTCAGCTCCACCAGGAGCACGTCTGCCGCATGGAGACGCGACCCAAGGACATCAACGGGGAAGGCGAGATCACGATTCAGCGTCTCGTCATCAACTCGCTGCGCATGCGCCCCGAGAGAATCGTCGTCGGCGAATGCCGTGGCGGTGAGGCCCTCGACATGCTCCAGGCCATGAACACGGGCCATGACGGTTCGATGACCACGCTGCACGCCAACACCCCACGTGACGCGCTCGCCCGCCTCGAGACCCTCGTGCTGATGGCCGGCGTCGACCTCCCGGTTCGCGCCATCCGTCAGCAGATCGCGGGCGCGATCAACCTCTTCGTCCAGCTCAGCCGGCTTCGAGACGGCTCGCGCAAGGTGTCTCAGATCACCGAGGTCGTGGGCATGGAGCAGGACATCATCACCATGCAGGACATCTTCATCCTCGAGCAGAAGGGCGCGACGCCCGATGGCAAGGTGATTGCCGAGTTCAAGCCGACGGGGTTGCGGCCGAAAATCCTCGACCGCATCTTCACCCAGGGCATCCCGCTCCCGAAAGAGATCACGGCTCTGTTCCCAGCACCCGCGGGCTACAAGCCGGCCGCGCACTAGGCGAGCCGCCTCGGGTCGGCGCTGGGCGCATGGTCGGACATATACTCGGGTTGTGAAGGTCGTCCTGAACGACCGCACTGATGGCCTGAAGCCAGACCTCAAGGCGTATGCCGAGCGCAAGCTGGCCCGCCTCGAGCGGCACTTCGGCAAGGTGGCCGACGCGGACGTGGACTTCTCAGAAGAACACAAGCGCTTCGGGCTCGCCACGATCGTGTGTCGCATCAACGTCCACGTGAACGGGCGCCGCACTCCGGTGCTCTCGGCGCGCGAGCGCGGCGCCGACGCTCAGTCCGCCCTCGATCTCGCCCTCGACAAGATCGACCGCCAGGTGCGCAAGCTCAAGGAGACGCGGACCCACCGGCACCTGGAGGTCTCTCCGCTGCGCATGCCGCCGCAGGAGGAGCCTGCGCAGCCACGCACGGCTGAGCCCGAGAGGATCCGCCTGAAGCTGCTCCCGGAATCCATCGACCAGGCGATCGCCGAGCTCGAGTCCGACGGCCAGGCCTTCCACATCTTCCTCGACGAGTTCTCAGGCGGCATCCAGATCGCGTTTCGGCGCGCCGACGGGACGGTGGCGATCATCGAGCCGATCGTCCCCTAGAGCGGGTTTCCGCGCCTACCGCACCGGGTACCCTAGATCTAGCCCCCATGCTGAACCTGACCAAGCTGCTGGACCCCAACGAGCGGGAGGTGAGGCGCCACCTGTCGCTGGCGGCCGCCGTCACCGAGCTGGAGCCCGAGCTCAAAGCGCTCGACGACGCGGCCCTTCGGGCGCGCTCTGACGAGCTCCGGCAGCGCGCCCGCGACGGGCATGACCTCGACGAGCTTCTGGTCGATGCGTTCGCGATCTGCCGGGAGGCCAGCCGCCGCACGATCGGCCTCAGGCATTTCGACGTCCAGCTGGTGGGCGGCATGGTCCTGCACCTCGGCAAGATCGCCGAGATGAAGACCGGTGAGGGCAAAACCCTGGTGGCGAGCCTGGCCCTGTACCTGAACGCCCTGGCCGGCAAGGGCGTGCACCTGGTCACCGTCAACGACTACCTGGCCCGGCGCGACGCGGGCTGGATGGGGCCGATCTATCACCTGCTGGGCCTGAGCGTCGGCGTCAACGTGGGCACCGCGGGTACGTACATCTACGATCCCGAATTCCTCGACGAGACCCACCCCGACAGCCGCCTCCAGCACCTTCGGCCCGCGACCAAGAAGGAGTCGTACCAGGCGGACATCACGTACGCCACCAACTCCGAGCTCGCGTTCGACTACCTGCGCGACAACATGGCGCTCGACCTCGAACAGTGCAGCCAGCGCCCGCTCCACTACGGAATCGTCGACGAGGTCGACTCCATCCTCATCGACGAGGCGCGCACGCCGCACATCATCTCGGGCCAGTCGGAAGAGTCGACGGAGAAGTACTACGAGTACGCGCGATGGGCGGGTCGCCTAGTGGACGAGGAGGACTTCGAGGTCGACCTCAAGCACAAGTCGGCCTCGCTCACCGAGCAGGGCATCGCCAAGATGGAGCGCTGGACGGGCATCCGCAACATCTACGACCTCGAGAACGTGCTCGAAGCCCACCAGATCAACCAGGCCCTGAAGGCCAAGGCCCTGTTCCTACGCGACCGCGACTACCTGGTCAAGGACGGCGAGGTGATCATCGTCGACGAGTTCACGGGCCGCACGATGCAGGGACGGCGCTGGTCGGACGGCCTGCACCAGGCGGTCGAGGCCAAGGAGGGCGTCAAGGTCCAGCAAGAGCAGAAGACCGTCGCCACCATCACGGTCCAGAACTATTTCCGGCAGTACGAAAAGCTGGCGGGCATGACCGGCACGGCTCTCACCGAGGCCGAGGAGTTTCACAAGATCTACGGCCTGGACGTGGTCGCCATCCCGACCCATCGCCAGATGGTCCGCATCGACAGCCCCGACGTGATCTACAAGACCGAGAAGTCGAAGTTCGAGGCGGTCATCGAAGAGATCCTGGAGATGAACAAGCAGAAGAGGCCCGTGCTGGTCGGCACGGTCTCGGTGGAGAAGTCGGAGCGGCTGGCGCGAATGCTGGAAAGGCGTGGGGTCAAGCACAACGTCCTCAACGCCAAGCAGCACGAGCGCGAGGCTGCGATCGTCGCGGAGGCGGGCCAGCCCGCCGCGGTCACCATCGCGACGAACATGGCCGGCCGCGGCACCGACATCGTGCTCGGCGCGGGCGTGACGGACGTCGGCGGACTGCACATCATCGGCACGGAGCGCCATGAGAGCCGCCGCATCGACAACCAGCTGCGAGGACGGGCCGGCCGCCAGGGCGACCCGGGCTCGAGCAAGTTCTTCATCTCGCTCGAGGACGACCTCATGAAGATCTTCGGCCCGGCCGCGGACCGGATCGGCCGGCTGATGGACAGCCTCGAGGTCGAGCCCATCGAGCACCCGTGGGTGGCGAGGTCGATCGCGGGCGCCCAGAAGAAGGTCGAGGGCATGCATTTCGACGCGCGCAAGCACGTGGTCGAGTACGACGACGTGATGAACAAGCAGCGCCAGATCGTTTACGAGGAGAGGCGCAAGGTGCTCGAAGGCGCCGATGCGCGCGGCAACATCCTCGAGTACGTCAAGGAGATCGTGGACAAGGGCATCGAGGCCCACTGCGAGAGCCGGCATCCCGAGAACTGGGACATGGAGGGATTGGTCAAATACCTTTCGACCTACCTGCCGATCGCACCCGGCTCGCAGATTCCGGACGACGTGGTCGAAAAGGGCAGGGTCGCCCTGGCCGAGCACCTGAACGGGGCCGCCGCCGACGCGTACGACAGGAAGGTCGAAGAGATCGGTCCGGAGCTGATGCCGCTGGTCGAGAAGGACGTGATGCTGCGGACGATCGACTGGCAGTGGATGGAGTACCTGACGCAGATGGAGCACTTCCGGGAAGGCGTCGGCCTGCGCGCGTATGGGCAGCGCGACCCCCTGGTCGAGTATAAGAACGAGGCCCTGGAGATGTTCAACGAGCTGCGCGAGCGCATCCAGGGCTCGATCGTGTCGCGGATCTTCCGCGTGCAGGTGCAGCGCAACGCTCCGCCGCCGCCTCCGGCCCCGCTGGTCAGGGAGGTGCTGGAGAGCGGACCCGGCGACCCGGATGGCGCGGGGGGCGCGCGCCGGAACGGCGCGGCGAAGAAGGCGCGCCAGCTGGCCCCGGCCGGAGCTGCGGCCGTATCCGGCGGCGCTGCGGCGGCCGGTAAGCTGGGGCGCAATGATCCGTGCTGGTGCGGATCGGGTAAGAAGTACAAGAGGTGCCACGGAAGGTAGATGGACGTTCAACTGAGTCCTAAGGAGCTGCTCGATCGGATCGTGCAGCTGAAGGAGCACCTTTGACCTGCCCGCGAAGCTCAAGCGTGCTGAGGAGCTCGACCATCTCCTGACGCAACCGGGCGTTTGGGACGATCCTCGCCGTGCGGGCGCGCTCGGGCGTGAATCGGCTGAGAACCGCGAGCTCATCAAGACCTGGGAGGTGCTGGAAAGGCGCGCCCGCGACCTGATCGAGCTGGACCAGCTCGCCTCAGGTGACCCTGAGCTCGCGAAGCAGGTCGAGGAGGAGGAGGCGTCGATCGCCGCCGAGCTGCGGTCGCGAGAGCTCGACCTCCTCTTCACCGACCCCTACGCGAATCACAACGCCGTGATCACGATCTCGGTCGGCCAGGGTGGGGTGGAGGCCCAGGACTGGGTCGAGATGCTCATGCGCATGTACATGAAGTGGGCGGAACGACACCGGTTCGAGGTCGAGGTCATCGACACCTCACCCGGCGAAGAGGCCGGCCTCAAGAGCGCGACGTTCATCGTGCGCGGGCCGCGCGCGTATGGACTTCTGCGATCGGAGCACGGCGTCCACCGGCTTGTGCGCATCTCGCCCTTCGACCAGAACCACCGCCGGCATACGTCTTTCGCCCTGGTCGAGGTCATGCCGGAGCTGGAGAGCACGGACGAGAGCGCCGTGGTGATCAATCCGCAGGACCTGCGCATCGACACCTATCGATCCACAGGCGCGGGCGGCCAGCACGTCAACAAGACGGACTCGGCCATCCGCATCACGCATCTGCCCACGGGAATCGTGGTCACCTGCCAGAACGAGCGCTCGCAGATGAAGAACCGCGAGATGGCCATGAAGGTGCTCAAGGCCCGCCTGTTTCAGCGCCAGCAGCAGGAGGCCGCGGAGCAGCTCGACCAGATCCGCGGCCAGATCATGCCGGCGGAGTTCGGCTCGCAGATCCGAAACTATGTGCTGCAGCCGTACACGCTGGTGAAGGACGTGCGCACAGGCCTGGAGGTGGGGAACGCGCAGGCGGTGCTCGACGGCGACATCGACCCGTTCATAGAGAGCTGGCTGCGCTGGCGCCTGAGCCAGGCGAAGAACGGCGGCCGAAGCTAGCCCTCAGGCGCGAGCCGGCACCGCCGCAAGCAACCCGGTCGGCATCCGTTAGACCACTGTTTGAACTCGACGGATGGCATTTGGAGCATCCGGGGGCATGAGTTATACTGCCCGCGACTCAGCCATGGGCGCCCGCCGGCGCCACACGTCATTGCAAGAGATCCAGCTTATGGTTTTGACACCAGATTTCGACAGCAGGCCGGTCATCAGCTTCCAGCACGTGTGGAAGAAGTATCCGACCGGAACCGAAGCGCTTCGCGACATCAATCTCGTCGTGCCCGAGGGCGACTTCCTGTTCCTGGTCGGACCGTCGGGCGCGGGGAAGTCGACGCTGGTGCGGCTCCTGATCAGGGAGGAGAAGCCCACCAAAGGCAAGATCTTCGTCGACGGCGTCGAGCTGGGCCGGATGAAGCGCCGCAAGCTGCCGTACTACCGGCGCAAGATCGGCCTGGTCTTTCAGGACTTCAAGCTGCTGCCAAACCTCACCGTGTACGAGAACGTGGCCTTTGCCCTGCGCGTGCTGGGCGAGCCCGACCGGCTTGTGCACTCGCGCGCCGCGGAGTCGCTGGACACGGTGGGCCTGGCCGGGAAGGAGCAGACGTATCCGTCGAACCTGTCCGGCGGCGAGCAGCAGCGCGTGGCCATCGCCCGGGCGCTGGTGCACGCGCCGCGCATGATCATCGCCGACGAGCCCACCGGCAACCTCGACCCCGCCACGGCGTGGGAGATCATGCAGCTCTTCCTGCGCATCAACGCGCGGGGCGCCACAGTGGTGATGGCAACCCACAACCGTGAGATCGTCGATCTACTTCGCCGCCGCGTGGTTGCGATCGATGCCGGGCAGATTGCCCGAGATGACCGTTCTGGCCGATACCATGATGATGTTTCGAAACCTCAGATTCGCGCTCAGTAGCGCCTGGCAGAGCTTCTGGCGGAACCTGGCGGTCAGTCTGGCCGCGGTTCTGTCGATCACGCTCATCCTCATTCTCGGCGGGGTGAACCTTCTCGTCGGGCACGCACTGTCGCAGGTGCTCGACGGTTTTCGCGAGAAGGTGAGCGTGATGTCCATCAACATCGCCGACGACACACCCCTGACCAGCGTCTATGAGTTCCAGCAGCAGCTGAGCTCGGATCCACGCGTGGCGAGCGTGCGCTTCATCACCAAGGACCAGGCGCTGGCCGAGTTCACGCGCGACCCGAACAATGCCGTGCTCGCGCAGCAGCTCGATGGCAATCCTCTGGACGCAAAGCTCGAGGTCCGCGTGGCCAACCTGTCCGACGTGGCGGCGATCGACGCACTCGCCCGGCAGTGGCCGGGGGTGGACCCCACGAACCCCACCAACTACCAGGGCGACTTTGTCAAACGCATGCTCCAACTGTCACAATGGCTCGGCTTTGCGGGCGTCGGCCTGCTGGCCATCCTCGTTGTCGTCTCGGTTGTCATCGTGATGAATACGATCCGCACGGCCGTATACCACCGCCGCAAGGAGATCGAGGTCATGAAGCTGGTCGGAGCCACCGAATGGTTCGTGAGGGGTCCATTCGTGATCGAGGGGGTGATGACGGGTCTCATCGCGGCCTCGATCGCGCTCTTACTGATCGTGATCGCGTACCCGCCGGCTGTGCAGCAGTTCCGCAACGACATCGCCTTCATCCCGCTCTCTTACGACCCCAATTTCCTGTCTGTCCTCGCCCGAGACCTGCTGCTCGGCGGCGCGCTGCTGGGCGCACTGGGCAGCTACATCGGCGTGCGCCGGTTTGTGAGGATCTGAGATGAAGAGAATCGGCGCCGCGACCGTCACCGCAGTTGTCATGTGGCTTCCCCTGTCGATGCAGACCTCGTCGGCCATCTACTGCTACCCGGGGGACCCCACCGCCGTGTACCAGGCATGCCTCAACTACAACGCCGGCATCGGCCAGCAGGTCAACAACCAGCAGCAGCTGCAGAACATCCAGAAGCAGATCACGGACACCCAGGGCCAGATCAACGCGATCTACGGATTGATCAGCAGCCTCAACGCCCAGATCGCGGCCCAGAAGGACCTCATCGCCAAGACGCAGGCCGCCATCGATGACCTCAACAGGCAGATTCGCTTCACCGATGCCAGCCTGACGCGACTGCATGCGCAGATGAGCGTGCGCGACGAGCTGCTCAACCAGAGGCTCCGCTATGTGGACGACCACGGCTCCGCGAACTACGTCGAGCTCGTCCTGACCGCGAGCACGTTCAACGACCTGATGAACCGCATCATCGGCGCCCAGCAGGTCGCGGCCTCCGATCGCAAGCTGCTCGATGAGCTGGGCACGGAGCGTGCTCAGTTCAATGTGACCAACGCGAACCTCACGATCAAGAAAAGCCAGGTGTCCGCCCTTCTCCAGCAGCAGCTTGCGGCCGAGGCCGACCTGGAGAAGAACGTCGCCACCCAGAAGGCCGCGATGGCGGTCGCGCAAAAGCTCGAGGCCCAGCTGCAGGCGCAATTCCAGGAGGTTCAGGCGCAGCGCGCCCTCATCGACGCCCAGGTTGCCCAGCTTCAGCAGAAGTACGATGCTGCCGCTCGTGCCGCGGGCGGCGGGAGCGGGGTGTTCGCCTGGCCGGAACCGGCCTGCGGCTTCAGCTGCATCAGCCAGCCCTTCGGATGCGCGACGTTCTACCTCGAGCCATACGATGCGAGCTGCCCGTACCCGCATCGCATCCACACCGGCATCGACATCGCCGGGCCGTACCACACGCCGATCGTCGCTGCTGACACCGGCATCATCTACTTCTATCCATGGAGCACCGGCTACGGCAACTACATCATCATTTTTCACGGTAACGGGTACTCGACGCACTACGGGCATCTCGCGGGTTTCGCCGCCGGCCTCCAGAGCGGGCAGATCGTCGCCCGCGGTGACCTGATCGGCTACGAAGGTTCCACCGGATGGTCTACCGGCCCGCACCTGCATTTCGAAGTTCGCATCAACGACGTCTACAAGAATCCCTGCATCTGGCTCGGCTGTTAACTCGGCGCTGAACAAAACTTCGGTAGTCTGCTGACATGAAGCTGCGCGACGCCCTCTGGGGCGTTGCCGTTCTTGCCGTCGCCGTGGTCGGTCTCGTCTTCGGTTTTGGTCTGGGCGTCTACACCGACCAGGCTTACCCCGACTCCATACCGTATTTCGCGCACCACTCGACCGGGCGTGTCGACACCACGGAGCTGCAGCAGGCGATTCGCCTGATCCAGGCCGATTACGTCGACTCCAACGTCGACTCCACCAAGCTGTCGCATGGGACCGTCCAGGGGCTCATCGCGAGCCTGGGCGACCCGTACTCGACCTACTACGACCCGGAGCAGTACAAGCACCTGCAGGACGTCTACACGGGCCGCTATTCGGGCATCGGTATTTACCTGAGCTTCAGCGCCACGTACCCACTGATCACGGGCACGGTGCCAGGCTCGCCTGCTGCCGCCGCCGGCCTTCTGGCGGGCGATCAGATCGTGAAGGTTGGCGACAAGGACATGAAGGGAGTCACCGCCGACCAGGCGTCGACACTGATCCAGGGCCCGAACGGATCCAAAGTCACGCTGACCATCACGCGCGGCACCCAGACGTTCTCGGTCACGGTCGCCCGCGCCGAGATCCAGGTGCCTGCCGTGCGGTCGACCGTGATCGCGGATCACGTGCTGTACGTGCGCATATACGTGTTCAGCACGACGACGACGACGGAGTTTCATGCGGCGCTGAGCTCGGGCCTGGCCGGCGCCAAGGGCATCGTGCTCGACCTTCGTGGGGATCCGGGCGGTTTCATCACGGAAGCGGACCACGTCATCAGCGAGTTCGTCTCGAGCGGGGAGACGTTCGAGCTGCGCGATCGCAGCGGAAATGTCGAGCGGCACGATGTGGGCGGAGAGCACCTGGCGACGTCGGTGCCGCTGGTCGTGCTCGTGGACGCCAACAGCGCCTCGGCGTCGGAGATCGTCGCGGGTTCGCTGCAGGTCCACCATCGCGCCAAGCTGGTGGGCACGGTGACTTTCGGCAAGGGATCGGTGCAGGAGGATTTCCCGCTCAGCAACGGCGCCGACGTGCACCTCACGGTCAAGAGGTGGTACCTGCCCAACGGGCAGACCATCGACCACAAGGGGTTGCAGCCGGACGTGACGGTGACGCTGCCCAGCCAGACCGACGAGTTCGACGTCCTCCAGCCGGCCCTGGGCTACGCGAAGGACGCACAGCTCAACGCGGCTCTCGCCGCCCTTGCCGCTGGGTAGACTGAGCATCCGCAAACGGGCGGTTAGCTCAGTTGGCTAGAGCGCCTCGCTTACACCGAGGAGGCCGTTGGTTCGAATCCATCACCGCCCACTACGACGGACAGTTTTCGGCGCATTTTCTCGAGTCAACGCGTGACATGGGTCGTCGTCGTGGGCTGGGGGTATATCCGACCACATGTCCTCGGCTGACATGGATAGCGGCAAGAGCGTCGCAACGAGCTCGTAGGCCGCACGACGGCATCGCCGCCGTCCCTCGCCGAGAGGAGACCTGTCAGCTTCGGATCAAGGTCTCGGAACAAGATAAGGCCTCACGGCGGCCGGCCCAAAACATCGCCTCGCCCGTCGCTAAGACGCTGTTGGTCTAGGTCTAGTCGAGGCTGCAGCGTTGCGGGGTCCATTGATGAAGGTAGCGAGACCCGAGCCCAGGCCATCAAGGGACGCAACGTTCAGATCCGGAGAAAAGATCGCATACTCGCTCCCCACGTGTTGGTTGGCCGCGGTGTGGGCGAGGCGAATTTCGGCGATTCGCATCCGCGGATAGAGTTCGGCAGCGACTCTCGGATCTTGGTCATAAGTCACCAGCCATGCTGCTGACTGAGCGTCTTCGCTGGAAACGAGGTGGGCAAGAGACACGTGATCCCGCCAACTCAGGTTATCTAAGTACAGATCTCCCTGACTCAAGTAGGGCGGGTCGAGGTAGTAGAAGCAGTCGGTGCGATCCACTCCGAAATCCTCAAGGAACGTTAGGGCGTCTTGCTGAGACACCGTGATTCGGTTGCGGTAGCGGCCTATCAGCCGAACCCGGGCGGCCAAGTCTTCTCGGTTGAAGCGAACGTCCAGTCTCCAATTGCCGAGCTGTTTAAGTCCGCCAATTGGACGTGCCGAAAGAATGCCTGAGCGGTTCGTACGGTTCAAATAGAACGTGGCGAATCCGAGCTCGAAGTCATCGGTAGGACGTTTAAGCCAAACCTCTCTCTGGCGGTGCCATTCGCCAATGTCTAGCATGCAGGTCTCGATGCGCCTCGCGAAACGCTCCGACTCTTGAGTGACCGCTCGCCAGAAAGCACCGAGGCTGCTATCAACGTCGTTCAGGACGATTCGATCTACGTACTCGTCAAAGAGGAGTCGTAGAGCGGCTCCGGCTCCTCCTGCGAATGGCTCGACATATATCGAAGGTCGCCTGTGCTGCCAGGCAATCAACCTTCCGAGGTACGGCGCCAGCGCCCCCTTTCCACCGGGGTATCGCAGAGGGCTAAGGTAAGGCAGCATCCAAGCCTTGGAGGAATGCGGAATAGTTGGACGCGATACTCCGTAGCTCGGCTGCTGTTGGGTGGTAGTGCGGGTTGTGTACAAAGGCGTGAATCGTCCTCACGGCTAACACGCTCGTACCGTCGGCGAGGCCTGCTCTAACGGGCTGAAACCGAGCATCTTTCTCCTTTGGGTCGAGCTCCTTCAGCGCCCGCCGTACTTGGTCCTTTAGTTCTTGACCCAGCCTGATGCCCTTTTGAATTAGAAAATCATTGACGGCTAGTTCAAGGACTACACGGAGCAGAACACCAGTTGCATTCGGGTAGCGTTCGACTTCAAGTTGTCTGAGCTCGGAGAAGACAGCAAGAACGCGAGGGTTGAGTTTACTCAATGAAATGCCTAGGAATAGGTACTTTGCCGGTGCACTCGGCTTGGGTCGCTTCGAGCGTGGCTTGGCAGAAACCGGAGTTAACGCCGCCGCATGGACGGTGTATGCGCTTGCGTCCGGCGCCGGTAGCCCCGCGGCGTAGGTGGCACGCTGTTCCTTGGACTTCAAAGCGGAAACTGAAAGCGTCCCTGCAAGGTCCGTTAGGAGGCGCGCGATAGTCGCCTCGATGACTTCGGCCGGATAGTGCGAGCGGAATCCATCCTTGTCTCGAACCAGCCCGATTCGACGCCTGAACTGCGGGTCCTGAACCAGGCGTCCCAAAGTGGTCAGCTTTGTCTGGCGGACCTTGACGAGATCAGATTGAAGTTGGCCGTTGCTCCCATAGGTCGTGGCCATTAAGTCGGCGAACGAGAGGGCAGCATGTGCCTGTGATCCCCCGCGGCCGGAGAACCTCTGTACTTGCTCTGCGCTCCAGGGCACTACTCCGGCGCCCTTGTTCTCACCTGTATGCCTCAGCCGCAGCCAGTGATCAGCGTCTGATCGAGAGTCAACGATGCAGCAGCGAACCAAGCCGGGACGGTAATTAGCGACCTTGGCGATTTCTCGAAAGGCCTTTGCCGTTGGGTGTCCGTCAGCGAGAGTCGGATTAACGAGCAGCTTCAGAGCTGCGACTCGTCGATTCCCTTCCAATGTGACATAGCTGTTCTTGTCCAACGGCGTCACTACTAGAGGTTCCATCGGACTTAAGCCATGTTCGGCGATGTCGCGAGTTAGCTCAGCTAACTTCGTGCCTCCCTCTCTGAGCAGCGCTGCGATTGTCTCGCGCTGACCCTCCTCCGGCGGATGTCTTGGATTGACACCATCTAATCGCAGGTCGGCCAGCTCCAAATCGTGGTATCGCGTCGCCATACAGCTTGCGCCGCATTATGAATGACAGATTCGGGAAGCTGCGTGGGTCAGTTCGATCCGCAGCCCGGCTGATGTTGGGATTAAGGTTTGGGCTGGGCTAGGCGTGGTATAACTGGCTCAGCAAAGTCCCCGTCTGGCGACAAAGGCCACGCGCCCTGCTCGGTCGAACCGTCTTGTATCCGGTGCGACTCGACTAGCCAGTCGGGGCATTCTTATATCTGCCGGACTTCTTTGATCTGGTCACGCAGGACAGCGCGAACATCGTCCTCGCTGTCCTCGATCGATCGGCGGATTGCCCACATGCAGTAGTCGGCTGCTTGGAGACATGGATGGGTAGCCGCTGGCCAGTGGGCGAAACCAACCTGCACTCCCGCCAAAACCTCATTGATGGCACCTCTCAGAGCGCGGGCATGACTCTTCCGCTCGTCATTCGTGGCGACTGTCGCGAGGCCAACGAAAACGAATTTGCCTGTGACTAGCTTGGGTAGGAAGTGCTTGTGGTGCTGCAACCAGGCCCACTTGAAAAGCCGGTGGTCGGTTTGGTGCTCATATGGGATGTTCCGTTTTTCGATAGAAGTCGCGTGAACTGCGAAGTCTCGCTGGCGCAGAAGTTCAAAGACTCGGTTGCGCACCTCCGGCTCATCATTGCTTGCATGGAAACCGTCAGGTAAGTCGAATCCAGCACTCGTCAAGCGAACGCGGAGGCTCATCAGATCATGCGAAAGCTGGGGGTCCGATACAAGAATTGTGCCAACGATGTAGTAGCGACTGGCATCAGGTCCAAAACCCCGATCGCCGGCTTCATCACCCCAGAGCTCCATTCCGCCGCCGCCAACTTAATGGAGTACTCGGTCAACTGCAACGCCGATGTGTTCCCATGTGGTCTGCGGTAGACCCGCTCACTGCCCCAAAATTGTGTTGACTCAATCGCCACCACTGCGCCTGGTTCGGTTAGGTGTGGTTGGACACTTCGGACTAGACCATAAGTCTCAGGCTGTCTGTCAGCGCGACTGCGGCCCATGACCGATCACCGCCCACCATTACAGTTCGCGGCTCAGAATCTCCAGGACGGTCTTCGGCGGTAGGCGGTCAGCGCGACCTTCAGACCATGGAACGCGCTGAGTGTCCACTGCCGCAGTAGTGGATAGGCGACGTAGATCGACACGCCTGTCGCGTATGCGATGAATATCAAGTCCTGTAGCGGCACCTGCGCGTGAAAGACAAACGGTGTCCACAGCACGCTGAACTCGGGCACGTACCAGCAGAACGCCTCCAGGTAGTAATGATTCGCCGCGCAGACGTCCTGGCCGAATCGGCCGAAGGCTTGGCCATCGATCCCGACCCACACAGAGAGCACAAGGGCGGCAACGACGACGCTGCGCGCCAGGAGCGTCCGAGGTGGGCGACGGACTTGCGCAGCCAGGAGGAGCGACGCAGGCAGCGAGGCGAAGATGAGGAACCGCGGTCCCCAGGTGAAGCCGCCGTACCAGGCCCACCAGGTGGCGTAAACGAGCAACAAGCCGGCGAGGTACAGCATCCACAGCACCAGGACCTCTCTCACCGAGCGCAGCGCTTCCACGCCGCGGCCGAAGACCAGGACCAGTCCCGGCGCGAAGAAGAGAAGGCCTTTGCCGAACGACAGGAGCAGCGACATCACGCCGAAAGGGGTTGGGTAGCTGAAGCCTGGCAATCCCGAGTAAGGGAGAAGCGTCTGGAAGCCATGGTCGTTCTCGTAGCCGGTCGAGAGCGCGGATTTGTGGCGAACCGCGTTCTCGAGGAGCCACAGGCCCGCGCCCAGCACAACGGGTACCAGCGCCCTGGCTCGCTTCTCGCGCCACGCCCACCAACCCATCGCGAGAGCCAGACCCAAAAGGGTGGCGGGCTGGTTCGCAACTCCGACGCCCATCAAGACCGCCGCCGTCTTCCAGCGGCCGACTGACCAGGCGGCGAGACCGGTGGCCACCGTCATCGCGCTGAAGGTCTCCGCACCGAAACCAGTTAGAGAGCCGGGCAGCATGGCAGTCGTTCCCAGCAGCAACAGAAAGGCGGCGAGCACGTCGCCGTCCAGGCGCCGGCGCAGGAGCGCATACAAGAGACCGAGGCCCGCACCGTAGACGATGACGTTGTAGCGAGACACCCACCACTCGGGTGTGCCGATGACGTGACCCAGGAGCATCAGCGGGATCGCCGGGATCGATCCGATCAGCGGGAATTTCGTGTCAGGAATCCCGTGCCCGGCCAGCCAGCCCTGGAGGGCGTCGAAGCGCAACCGGCCGTCACCTTCGATGTCGTGCGGCAGGACGAAGAAGAGCACCAGGAGGCCGACCGCAAGCAATCCCCAAACGATGCGATTGGGGATGGGCGTCGCAGTTTGCTCGTTCGAGCCCTGGGTCATCGGGTGTTCAGCTGGGAGAGTCAACTGCCTCCACTGGTCGCGCTCCGGGCGCAGATAGAATTACGGGCCGCGTGCCGAGGTAGCTCAGCTTGGTAGAGCACTTGACTGAAAATCAAGGTGTCGCCAGTTCAAATCTGGCCCTCGGCACCAACTCCGACCGCTCGATGTGCCCGGCGCAGAACACGAAACGGGGCATCGAGGATCACAAACAGCGCCATGGCGACCAGCGCGGCCCAGCCGATGTACCAGGGCCACGGGCCCATCACATCGAGCAGCGTTGCGCTCGTCGGTTTGGCGCGTAAGTAGAGATAGTCGGCGCCGGTCAGGGCATCGAGCAGTCCCACGAACGCCGCGTAACCGACAGTAATGGCCGCGACCCACAGGAAGGCCCGCCGCCGTGGCCACTGGCCGAGGCCGACCACAAGTAGCAGGGCCGCAGCCACCACGCCGCCGTGGGCGACGTAGTACTGGATGAATGGAAAGCTGGGGAAATGCTGCGGCAGGTCCGGCGTGAATATGGCCTGGATCGTGCCGGCCAGGCCCCAGAAGTAGGTGATCTCGACCAACAGCTGCCGCCTCGTCCACAGGGCGAATGCCGACACGAAAATCGCGGCGTCGCACAGCTGGAAGGGGAGCGCATAGGCCAGCTCCGCCCGGTTCGCATGTGTGGCGGCCAGGTAGATCCACCACCCGACCTCGGCGCCGACCAGAACGCCGGCAAGGGTGCGCGCGGCGGTGGCCGTCCACGGACCCGAGCGCAGCCTCGCCGCCATCACCAGCGCGGCCGTCGCCAACGCAATGACGGCGACCGCGCCCACATGCTCGGTGGCGAGCAGCTCGCCCATGGCGGCGAAAGGTACGCGAAATTCGGAAATAGCTACGCTTCGAACAGGGTTGGCACAAAGAGGCACGATGAAGGTAGAGATCTGGTCTGACGTCGTCTGTCCCTGGTGCTACATCGGCAAGCGACGTTTCGAGACCGCGCTCGGCCGGTTCGACCATCGCGGTGAGGTCGAGGTGGAGTATCGGAGCTTCGAGCTCAACCCCAATGCATCGAACCAGGCGGACGGCACCCTGGAAGAGGCCCTGGCGCGTAAGTACGGGTTGAGCCTCGAACAGGCACGAGCGATGAACGCCAGGGTCGTGGATGCCGCGGCGGGCGAAGGCCTCAGTTACCGGTTCGACATCGCCAGGCGCGGCAACACCTTTGACGCCCACCGCCTCATCCACCTGGCGGCGGCGAGCGGGCTCCAGGCGGCCATGAAAGAGCGCCTGATGGCCGCCTATTTCATGGAGGGACGTGCCATCGGCGACCGGGACACGCTGGTGGAGTTGGCCGCCGAGGTGGGGATCGATCCAGGACGAGCCCGAACCACGCTGGCATCGGACGAGTTTGCCGCCGACGTCCGCGCCGACGAGCGCGAGGCCGCCGAGCTGGGCATCACCGGAGTGCCGTTCTTCGTCATCAACCGCCGCTATGGGGTCTCGGGCGCGCAGCCGCCGGAGGTGATGCTCAAAGCGCTGGCCGCGGGCTGGGACGACGCCACTCCAAGCCAGCCGCACATGAAGGCCCCCCAGCCGGTGGCGTCGAGGCGCGGGCGAGACCAGTTGTTGACCGCGGTCGCCAGGACCAGGTAGAGAAACGTCATCTCGGACCACAGGACCAGGAAGTGGAACTGCCCGACCGGGCTCCAGCGATAGGAGCGTGGCCGCGCATGCTAGCCGATGCGACCGCCGACTCGGTCAGGGTCGGCCCGCATACTAACCCGCCATGGGTGGCGGGCCGCGTCCGTTCAGGTTCGGAGTGCAGGAGCATTCGGCTACCAGCGCCGCGCCTTGGAAGGCCAAGGCACGCATGGTGGAAGCGCTCGGCTACGCAGCGCTGTACCTACCCGATCACTTCGGGGACCAGCCCGGCCCGATCGCCGCGTTGATGGCGGCGGCCGACGCGACGACCACGCTCCGCATCGGCTCGCTGGTGTTCGACAACGACTACCGCCATCCGGTTGTCCTGGCCAAGGAGGCGGCGACCCTTGACCTGCTCTCGGACGGGCGCTTCGACCTGGGTCTTGGGGCCGGCTGGATGGCTTCGGACTACGAGCAGTCCGGAATCCCGTTCGATCCCCCAGGAGTGCGCATCGACCGGATGGAGGAAGGGCTGGCGATCATCAAAGGCCTGCTGGCCGGCGGCCCGTTCTCGTTCACGGGCAAGCACTATCGCATCACCTCGCTCGAGGGTCACCCATCGCCGGTGCAGAAGCCTTATCCGCCGATCCTGCTGGGAGGCGGCGGCCGTCGGATGCTGCGCCTGGCGGCAAAAGAGGCGGACATCGTGAACGTCAACTACGACCTGCGCGAAGGCCGCATCAATCCCGCCCTGGTCCGCACTGGGCTCGCCAGCGCAACCGACGAAAAGCTGGCGTGGGTGAGGGAGGCCGCCGCCGCGCGGATCGACCGCATCGAGCTGAGCGTCACGATCTTCTTCGCGAGCATCACCGAGGATCGGCGCTCGCTCGCCGCCGCGGTGGGAAGGGGGTTCGGCGCCGGTGCCGATGATGTGCTCGACACGCCGCACTTTCTCATCGGGACCGCTGATGAGATCGTCGACTCGCTTGTGCAGCGGCGCGAGCGTTATGGGATCTCGTACGTGATCCTTCCGGGCGATGTCGCCGAGGCGTTCGCGCCGGTGGTCGAGCGCCTGTCCGGGACCTAGCGGGCGTCGTGTACATTGGCTGACGGTGGCCACCACTGAGCACGTAGAGGTCAAGGGGCCGGTGGAGGGGCGGGCGAGCGAGGTGCTCACGCCCGAAGCCCTCGATTTCATCAGCCGGCTGCAGCGGGAATTCAGTGGGCGCCGCGAGCAGCTGCTGCGGGCACGCGGCGAGCGCCAGGCCCGCATCGAGGCGGGGGAGATGCCCGATTTCCTGGCGGCGACGAAACCGGTCCGCGAGTCCGAATGGCGCGTCGCCCCGGCACCCAAGGACCTTCAGGATCGGCGGGTCGAGATCACAGGGCCCACCGATCGCAAGATGCTGATCAACGCCCTCAACTCCGGCGCGCGCGTGTTCATGGCGGACTTCGAGGACGCCAACTCGCCGACGTGGTCGAACCTCGTCGAGGGCCAGGTCAACTTGATCGACGCCATCGAACGAACCCTCACGTTCACCAGCCCCGAGGGCAAGGACTACCGCCTCAACGAGAAGGTGGCGACGTTACTGGTTCGACCGCGCGGATGGCATCTCGACGAACGCCACGTCGTGGTTGGCGGTAAGCCTGTTTCAGGCAGCCTGTTCGACTTCGGCCTTTACTTCTTTCATAACGCCAAGCGCCTGCAGGGCAAGGGCAGTGGTCCTTATTTCTATCTCGCCAAGCTCGAAAACCACCTCGAGGCGCGGCTCTGGAATGACGTCTTCAACTTCGCGCAGGACGCATTGGGCGTGCCGCGCGGGACGATCCGGGCGACGGTGCTCATCGAGACCATCCTGGCCGCGTTCGAGATGGAGGAGATCCTGTACGAGCTTCGCGACCATTCGAGCGGGCTCAACGCAGGGCGCTGGGACTACATATTCAGCATCATCAAGAAGTTCCGGAACCGCCCGGACTTCGTGCTTCCCGACCGCGCGCAGGTGACCATGACCGTCCCGTTCATGCGCGCGTACACACAGCTCCTCGTGAAGACGTGTCACAAGCGGGGCGCTCACGCGATGGGTGGGATGGCGGCCTTCATCCCTTCGCGGCGCGATGCGGAGGTCAACCGGGTCGCGCTGGCCAAGGTCAAGGAAGACAAGGATCGCGAGGCGGGAGACGGGTTCGACGGCACATGGGTCGCGCATCCGGACCTCGTGCCCACGGCGACGGAAGCCTTTGACCGCGTGCTCGGCGATCGCCCGAACCAGCTGGAGCGGCAGCGGCCCGACGTCGAGGTGACGGCTGGGGAGCTCATCGATGTGAAGGTGCCGGGCGGGACGATCACGGAAGGCGGGCTCAGGCTCAACGTCAGCGTCGGCATCCAGTACGTCGAGTCGTGGATGCGGGGTGTGGGCGCGGCCGCGATCAACAACCTCATGGAAGACGTGGCGACGGCCGAGATATCGCGTTCGCAGGTGTGGCAGTGGTGCCGCCACGCGGCGCGCCTGGTCGAGGGGGCGACGGTCACGGCCGACCTCGTGCGCGAGATCGCAGACGACGAGATGGCGAGCCTGCACGCGCGGTACGGCGCGGAGCTGTGGGACAAGGGGAGGTTCGAGGAGGCGCGCGAGGTGTTCGAGGAGGTCGCGCTGGCCGAGAGCTTCCCGGACTTCCTGACGCTCGTCGCCCAGCGCTACATCGACTGACTGAGTGGGTCGTCTTTACAGGCTGGGTTGACCGCCCTCCAGGCTCGCTCTAGATTGGCGTCAGGATCGGCAGGCGGGGGAGGGGCCTGAAAGAAGAGGGAGGGCCCCCAAGACCTCTACCTTTTTCGAGGGGCCGGTGCCCGGCTTGAGCCAGGCGGCTTTCACCAGGTCAGGGAATCACCCTTGGCGGCGCCGGCGGCTTGCCCGGCAATCTGCGCCACTGTCGCGGGCCCACCCCGTTGTTGGGGTTGCCCGGCACGAACGCCACGGCCGACGGGTCGACCAGGCAGTTGTCCTTCCGCACCACACTCCGCTCGCCGCCTTCGGAATGCTCGATCACGACGGTCCTCTCAAGAACCGCGCGCACCCGCACTTGCTTGCCGTCGACCATCGCATTGAAGCCACCGCTGACCTCGTGATTGGGGGGTGGGACGATACTGGCAAGCGAAACAAGGTCGGCGGCGGTTTTGCTCATATGCTTGGCTTCCTCGGGCTTGGCGGCCGTTGTAGCCGCGGAAAATGAAAAGTGCCGAGCTCATCGTTCGGCAGCAGCCAAGTTTACCAGAACGTCAAGCGCGTTCCGAAAAGGCTCCAGCCCCCCGCCCCCAGGGCGGGGTCAGGGCCAGTCCGCAGCCCGCCTACGCGGCCGGGTTGTGCTCCTGGAGGCGCAGCTGGCGCGCGGCCTCGCGGCCCCTTCGCGCCGCTTCCTTGCTCGCCAGGTGGCGAACGCGGAGCCGGGCCGGGTCGACCATGAGCTTGCGGCGGTTGACGAGCATCTTCGGCTCCCCGGGGGCCGGTTCGATGACCGCGGTCCGTTCCAGCACGGCGGTCACCCAGACGCGCCGGCCGTCGACCTCGGCTTCGAAGTCGGGGAGGATCTCGTCGTCCTCGTCCATCGAAACAGTGTCCAGCCGGACCAGCTCAGCGCGGCTCGACTGCTCTGCGGTTTTTCGGTACGAATCCATGCTCATATGCCAGATACCCGATCGCGAGCACGACCAAACCCAACGCGAGCCACGGAAATAGATACGCGGGGAAGATACCCAGCAGGTCCCGAACTCGCGGTCCCAGGCGCCGCCCCAGCTCCAGGAATATTGCCGCCCAGATGGTGGCGGACACCAGTACGCACGGTATGAATACCCGGTACGGCACGTTCAATATTCCAGACAGGGCCGAGATCACGATTCGCATCCCGGGGATGTGGCGTCCGATGATGATCGTCCAGGGGCCCCACCGCTTGAACGCCCGCTCGGCGCGGTTGAGCTTTTGTTCGGTGAGGCCGATGTATCCACCATAACGTCGGATGAATGGACGTCCGTACCGGCGCGTGATGGTGAGGTTGCAGGCGCTGCCCAGCACCGCACCCGATACGACGGCGAGGTAAGCGAGGGGATAGGGGATCGCGCCGGTGGTGGTGAGGAAGCCGCCGTAGGCGATCGCGGCGTCCCCCGGCGCCGGCAGAGGTACGCCCAGCTCTTCCAGGAAGATGACGAAGCACAGCCCACCCGACTGGTGCTGAAAGATGAACAGGCGGATCGCGTGCGTGAGCGGCCTCAGCCAGGATGGTTCTTGCAGCCATCCGGGGAGGAAGCTCGCTAGATGGCCGGCCAGTAACAGCATGTGGTCACGAGCCAACCCCGGCGGCCCGTGGCCCGATTATATGTGTGCTTCCAGGGTCGTTCCTGCTGTTGGCGCTGAAACCAGCGAATCAGGTCCCGTCCACGTCAGAGGTGCCTCGAAGACGCGCTCGAAATGCCGAGCGTAGTCGCGGCCGGCGGTCTCGGTGGCGACCTGCTTTCCGGTGAGGGCCGCCACTGACGTCGGACGTTTCTCCGCGTGCCCGCACGGGATGATGCCCTCGAAGTAGGCGAGGTCCGTCGTGAGGTTGAGCGCGAAGCCGTGGCTCACGACCGAGCGATTCAGCTTGATGCCGATCGCGGCGACCTTCTCACCCTTCGACCAGACCCCGGTGAGGCCATGGCCTCCAGGTTCGGAGGCGATGCCGAGCTCGGCCAGGTAGTCGATCAGGGATTGCTCCAGAAGCTCGAGGTACCGCGGGATCGTGAGCCCAAAACGCGCGAGGTCGAGGATCGGGTAGCCGACCAGCTGCCCCGGACCGTGGTAAGTTGCCTCGCCGCCGCGGTCGGACCAGATGACCTCGACCTGGCGGCGGGAGCGTTCACCCTCGTCCCAAAGCAGATGGTCGGCGCTCGCCGCCCTGCCCATCGTGAACACGTGGGGATGCTCGAGGAGCAGGAGCGTGTCCGGCGCCTGGCCGCCTCGCACCGCCTCCACGAGCTCGGCCTGGAGGTCCCAGACCGCGCGGTACGGCGCGCTACCCAGCCAGCAGGCTCTTACGTTCCGGGACCTGTTCATCGGCGTGATAGGAGGAACGGACCAGCGGACCGGCCTCGACGTGCCCGAAACCCATGTTCATCGCCTTCTGCTTCAGGTCGGCGAACTCCTCGGGCCGGTAGTACCGCACGACCTCCGCGTGCTTCTTGCTCGGCCGCAGGTACTGCCCGACGGTCAGGACGTCGATGTCGTGCGCGCGCATGTTGCGAAACACCTCGAGCAGCTCTTCCTCGGTTTCGCCCAGGCCGACCATCAACCCCGACTTGCTGACCATGTGCGGCGCCAGAGTTTTCACATGGCGGAGCAGCGCAAGGCTGTTCGCGTAAACCGCCTTCGGTCGTATTCGCGCGTACAGACGAGGCACGGTCTCGGTGTTGTGATTGAAGATGTCGGGTCCCGCCTCGACGACAGTCCGCACCGCTTCGAGGTCGCCCTGGAAGTCAGGGGTCAACACCTCGATCGTGGTGCCCGGGCTGCGCCTGCGAATGGCCCGGATCGTCCGGGCGAAGATGCCCGCGCCGCCGTCGCGCAGATCGTCGCGGTCGACCGACGTGATGACCGCATGACGAAGCCCGAGCTCGGCCACGGATTCCGCCACACGAAGCGGTTCGCCAAGGTCGAGCTCCGAGGGCCGGCCGGAGGTCACCGCGCAGAAGCGGCAGGCGCGCGTGCAGACGTCGCCGAGGATCATGAAGGTCGCGGTGCGCCGGTTCCAGCAGTCGAAGATGTTGGGACAGCGCGCCTCCTCGCAGACCGTGTGCAGCCGGCTTTTGCGCACGATCTGCTTGAGGTCCTTGAAGTTCTCGCTCTCGGTGACTCGCACGCGGATCCACGACGGAATCGGTTGCGGCGTAAGTGGCGTCGGCGTGCTCAAAGCCGGATGCTCTCGGCAGTCCATTCGTCGAGGCGTTTCTTGATGAAGCCGAGGAACTGGCCCGCCATCATCCCGTCGATGATGCGATGGTCGAAGCTCAGGCACATGTTCATCATTTGCCGCACCGCGATCCCGTCGCCGATCACCACCGGCCGGCGCACGATCGACTCGGTGGTCAGGATCGCAGCCTGCGGCTGATTGATGATTGGCTGGCTGGCGACCGACCCGGTGGCGCCGGTGTTGTTGAGCGTGAACGTCCCGCCCTGCACGTCGTCAGGCTTCAGCTGCTTGTTGCGGGCGCGTTCGATCAGGTCGTTCATTGACCGGACGAGGTCGGTGAAGCCGCGTTGATCGGCGTCCTTCAATACGGGGACGATGAGCCCGTCGGGGATCGAGACCGCGATGCCCATGTTGATGTACCGCTTGAGGATGACGCCCTCGTCGCTCCACGTCGAGTTGAGCCAGGGGAACTGCTTGATGGCGTCGCACACTATCTGCACGACGAACGGGAGGTAGGTCAGCGCGACGCCGTGGCGGGCCCTGAAGCCTTCCTTCTCGGATTCGCGATAGCGGACCAGGTTGGTGACGTCGATCTCCTGCATCGTCCAGGCATGCGGCGACGTGGCGAGGCTGCGCACCATATGCTCGGCGATCGAGCGGCGCATCACGCTGAGCTTCACCAGCTCCTCGCGGGAGCCATCCCTGGGCGGGGCCGCCGGGGCGGCCTGGGGCGGCGCGGCCGCCGGCGCTTTGGCGGCGGTGGCAGCCGTGCCGCCGACCGCGGCCAGCACGTCATCGCGCGTCACCCGGCCGCCCATGCCCGACCCGCGGAGGGTCGTCGGGTCGAGGTTGTGCTCGGCGGCGAGCTTCCTGACCGCCGGGGAGAGGCGGGCGCTGCCATCTCCTCCTCCGGCCGCCGCCGCCTCAGCCGTCGCGGTGGGAGCCTCCACGGCCGCCTGAGGAGCCTCGGCGCCTTTCGGCTCCGGCTTGGCCGCCGCCTCGGCCGCAGAGGTTGCCCCGGCGACCTCGATCTGGGCGATCACGGCGCCCACCCGTACGGTCTCTCCCTGCGCCGCGGTGATCTTGACCAGCTTGCCCTCGAAGGGCGAGGGGATCTCGGCGTTGACCTTGTCCGTGATCACCTCGACCAGCGGCTCGTCGCGCTGGACGAAGTCGCCCTCGTTCTTCAGCCACTTGTCGACCGTGCCCTCGGTGACCGACTCACCGAGCTGGGGCATCTTGATCTGGGCCAAGCCCATGCCGGCTACTCCTCCGTTACGGGGCGAATCTTGGAGGCGACGCCCAGAATCGAACTGGGGATGGAGGTTTTGCAGACCTCTGCCTTGCCACTTGGCTACGTCGCCGCGCCCTTCGTAGCCCGATTCTACCGTCGCCGCCGCCCAGCTCAGGATGGCGCCCTCTACGCTAGGCGGCGAATTGGAACCCCAGGAGTTCCGTGATGTCATGGCCCGGCTCGCCGCGAGCGTGGTGGTCATCAGCGCCCGGCTGGGCGACGGCTTTCGCGGGCTGACCGCAACCAGCCTGGTCTCGATCTCGTCGGAACCCCCGCTGGTGCTGGTCGGCCTGGATCGCCTGACGGCAACTCGCACCGCGGTCATCGAAGGCAAGGCCTTCAACGTGAGCGTGCTCACGCGCGCTCAGGAGTTCATCGCCGAGCGGTTCGCCGGCCGTGCCCCCGGAGTTGCCGCCGCCTGGAAGGACGTGCCCCACCACCTGGGCACGAACGGGCTTCCCCTCATCGACGGCAGCGCGGCCTGGCTCGAGTGCAGGCTCGCGCAGGTCCACGAGGCGGGCGACCACGACATCTGCGTCGGTGAGGTGGAGAGCGCGATCAAAGGGGCGGGGGAGCCTCTCATCCTCTGGGACCGCTCGTTCTGGAGCCTGCGCTGATCGGTCAGAAGGGCAGCTCGTCTTCCTCCATGCCGAAGTGGTGGCCGACCTCATGGAGAATCGTTCGCCGCACCTCCTCCACCAGCTCCGCCATCGAACGGGCGGCGCGCTCGTGCGAGCGCTTGTACAGGGTCACGCGCTCGGGCATGCCCTCGCCGGCGCCCAGTGCCGTAGCTCCCTCGTAAAGGCCCATCAGGCCTTCGGGCGAGCTCTCCTCGATGATGAACATCGTGTTCTCCAGGTATGGCTTGAACTCTTCCGGGATCGAGTCCATGGCGGCCTGCGCCGCGGCCTCGAATTGCGCCATGCTCACGTGCACATATAGATGATGAGCGCGATCAAGAACGTCACTGTGGTAGGCGCCGGCACCATGGGCTCGCAGATCGCCCTCCAGACGGCCATCGCCGGTCGGTACCCCGTGACTCTGGTTGACGCCGTCCCAGGACAGCTCGCGCGAGCGCGCACGCAGAACCAGAAGCTGCTCGACCGCTCCGTCGAGAAGGGCAGGCTGACAAGGGAGCAGGCCGATGAGGCGCTGGGCCAGATCACCGACACCAGCGACCTGGCGCAAGCGGCCGGCGGCGCGAACCTGGTCATCGAGGCCGTCATCGAAGACTTCGCCACCAAGAAGGGTGTCTTCGACGAGCTGGGCGTTGCAGCCAGGAAGGACGCGATCCTGGCCAGCAATTCCAGCACCATCGCCATCAGCCGGCTCGCCGACCTCACAGGCAACCCGGAGCGGTGCTGCAACATGCACTTCTTCCACCCCGTGACCGTGATGCAGCTGTGCGAGGTGGTCAGGGGCCCGAGGACGTCTGACGCCACCGTCAAGGCGGCCACCGAGTTCGTGCGCAGCATCGATCGCACGCCAGTGGTGCTGAACAAGGAGATCTGGGGCTTCATCGTCAACCGCATCCTCTTCGCCGCGTCGGAGGAGGCGATGCACCTGCTGGAAGGCGGATACGCCAGCGCCGAGGACATCGACACCGCGGTCGCCAAGGGCCTGAACTGGCCCATGGGCCCGTTTCACCTGCTCGACTTCAGCGGCCTCGACATCTTCTATGGGGCGATGAAGGACCGCCACCGCCAGGGCGAAGGCGGGGACGCTCCAGAGGTGCTGCGCAAGCTCGTCGAGGAAGGCAACCTGGGCCGCAAGACGGGCAAGGGTTTCTTCGAGTACGACAAATAGGCGCAGGGGGAAAATAGGATCGCCCCCGTAGCCCAATGGCAGAGGCAGCCGGCTTAAACCCGGTCCAGCGCGGGTTCGACCCCCGCCGGGGGTACTGCAACTAGAATCTCTAAAGTGCCGTCTCACTTCGAAGAGGACCCGGACGAGCCCGACGAACCGGATCAGCCCGGCACGCCGGGAGACGGCGCCGTGGCGCCGGCGAGCCACATTCCATCGGTTGGCCTGCCGGCTCGCGAATGGGAGTATGCGACCCGCGTCCTGACCGTGGCCCAGGTCGTCGATGGCGTGAGCCTGGTCAAGAATCTCAAAGAGGCGGCTGTGGATGGCTGGGAGCTGGCCGACGTGGTGGATGGGGGGGAGAAGCGCGTGCTCCTGATGAGGAGGCCGAAGCGTTCGTCGCACGAGGCGAGACGCGTCGGGTTCGCACCTCCCGCGCACAACTGACCGCGCCGGCGCCGCGCAGGAAGCGGCGGGTGCTGGTCGTCGAGGATGACGGCCCCATCCGCACGCTGATCGCGGAGGTCATCCGGCTCCAGGGACACGAGGTGCTCGAAGCGGCAAACGGGGCGCGCGCCATCGAGCTCGCGACCAGCGGCCAGCCTGACCTCGTGCTGGTCGACTGGGTCCTCCCCGACATCAGCGGCACCGAGGTCATCGTCGAGCTGCGGCGGCAAGGAATCATCGGACCGGTCGTGATGCTCACCGCGCGGTCCGCGAAGATGGACGAGGTGGTCGGCCTCGAGGTCGGGGCCGACGACTACATCACCAAGCCGTTCGACTCGCGGATCCTGGCCGCCCGCATCAACGCCCACCTCAGGCGTGCGGCCCTGGTTGAATCTGGTGGCGGACGCGAGGGTCTGCTCGCGGTGGGCGCGCTGCAGATCGACAACGCCGCCCGCCGGGTGAAGCTTGGCGACGACGAGATACCCCTGACGATGACGGAGTTCAACCTCCTCGCGGTGCTCGCCGCCAACCCGGAGCGCGTGCTCACGCGTGCCCAGCTCAGAGACAAGGTGTGGGGCTACCCCCACGACCTCGACGACCACTCCGTCGACCCGCACGTGCAGCGTCTGCGTCGCAAGCTCACCGAGTACACGAACACCGGCGTCAATCTCGAGGCCGTGCCGGGCCTGGGTTACCGATTGTCGGTCAGGTCCGTTCAGGACTAGGTGGAGCGTCCAGCGGGCAGAGGCGACCCGCGGCCGATCGGGATCTTCGACTCGGGCGTGGGCGGACTCACTGTCGTGCGCGCGATCCGTGAACAGCTCCCGATGGAACCCACCATCTACGTGGCCGACCTGCTGCACTTCCCATACGGCCCGCGCTTCCAGGACGAGGTGCGCGGGTTCGCGATCGACATCATCCGCTACCTCGAAAGCCGTGACGTCAAGCTCGTCGTCATCGCCTGCAACACCGCCACGGCGGCCGCGCTCAACCAGGCGCGCGAGATCTTCGACGTTCCGATCGTCGGCGTGATCAGCCCGGGCGCCCAGGCCGCTGTCGAGGCTACGAGGAACAACCGTGTCGGGGTGATCTCGACGGAGGGCACCATGCGCAGCCAGGAATACCTCCACGCCATCAAGGAGATCGACCCGATGGTCGGCGTGTACCAGAAAGCCTGCCCAGAGCTGGTTGACATCGTGGAGGCCGGCGAGGCCGACTCACCCCACGCGGAAGACGTGCTGCGGCGGGACCTCGAGGACATCGTCCGCCTGGGTGCGGACACCCTGGTGCTGGGCTGCACGCATTACCCGCTGCTCAAGCCCGCGATCAGCCGCGTCTATCCCGGCCGTTTCGAGCTCGTCGACTCCGCCACGACCACGGCCGCCAAGGTGGCGCGGCATCTCGATCACTCGCGCCTGCGCGCGGATGGCGAGGAACCACGGCACGAGATCCTGGTGACCGCGGTACCGCACCAGTTCGACCAGATCGCCGCCAACATCTTCGGTGACCGTGTGAGGGCGGAGGAGGTTCAGCTCTGGGAGAAGCAGACGACGTAGGCGAGGGGGCCGAGCTCTTCGGACCTGTTGCCGGCGACCTGGCGGCCATCGAATCGAGCCTCCGCGGCCTGATCGAGGCCGATCCCGACGTCGTCTCCGCTCCGATGGCCGACCTGTTCGCCGCCGGAGGCAAGCGCATCCGGCCCGCCCTCGTCCTGCTGACGGCGAGGATCGGCGCATACGACCTCGACCGGCTGACCCCGGCCGCCATGGCGGCCGAGCTCACACATGCGGCCACCCTCGTGCACGACGACGTCATCGATCGCGCCACCGTCAGGCGCGGCCGTCCGACGGTGGCGGCCCGCCTGGGTGACGAGCCGGCCATCGTCGTCGGCGATTTCTACTTCGCCAAGGCGTACGAGCAGGCCGCAAACACGCAATCGCCGGAGGTCGTGACCATCCTGGCCGGCGCCGTCATGAAGATCTGCGCCGGCGAGGTCCGGCAGCAGGCGATCCGCCATCTGTACGAAACGACCACGGACGAGTACATGCAGCGCATCGAGGCCAAGACCGCGACCCTGCTCGCCGCCTGCTGCGAAATCGGAGCGCTGCTGGGCGCCCTCGATCCCGGCACCCGCGCCCACCTGCGCGACTACGGCCGCCTGCTCGGCATGGCGTTCCAGATCGCGGATGACGTGCTCGACTACACCGGCACCGAGGACGAGGTCGGCAAGCCCATCGGCCACGATGTCGCCGAAGGCTTTGCGACGCTTCCGCTCATGCTCGCAATGGAGGAGGGCCCGGTGGCCGGCCGGCTCTCGGCGCTGCTGCGTTCAGGGCGCGAGCTTTCCGGGGACGAGGCCGAGCAGGTCGTTGCGATCGTGCGCTCGAGTCGGGGACCGCAGCGTGCGATCGAGCGCGCGCGTTCGCTGGCGGCGAATGCGCAGCGCGAGCTCGTGACGATCGACGGCGGCGAAGCAGTGAAAACGCTCTCCGCGCTGGCCGCCTACGTGGTAACGCGAAAGCTCTAACCTCTTGTCGTGGGTCCGGGCAGCAGGGTCAGGCTCGTGGGTGTCGGTCCCGGGCACCCCGGCCTCGCGACGGTGGCGGCCATCGAGGCCATCAAAGAGGCAGACATCGTCCGCCACAGCGATGGTTGCGGCCAGGGGTTGCTGCATCACGCGCGACCGGGCGCCGACGTTGCCCCGCTGGAGTCCGCCGACGAGGTGGTGCGCTTCGCGCGCTCGGGCCGCAAGGTCACGGTCCTCTTTCCAGGCAATCCGTACGCATTCTCGAACGGCACGGAGATGGCCGAGCGCCTGAACCGCGCCGGGGTCGACTTCGAAGCCGTGCCGGGCCTCATCCTCGAGCTCGCGGCTCCGGTGATGAGCGGCATCCCGCTCACGATCGAAGGACGCTCGGCGTCAATCGGGTTCGGCCTGGTTAAGGGCGCGGACACGGTGGTCCTCCGCCTGGCGTCCGGCTGGTGGGAGTCGGGCATCGGCGCGCTGCTCGCCGACGGCAGGAAGCCCGACACGCCGGCGGCCCTGATCCTCAATCCTGGCCAGCCCGGGCAGCATCGCGTGAGCGCGCCGCTCGGAGAGCTCGCCCGCAAAGCGGCCACCTATGGCCTCCGAGGGGACGCGCTCCTGGTGCTGGGACCCGGTGTCGAGATGGCCGAAGAGCTCGACACCCTTGTCAAGAGGCCGCTGCACGGCCGGCGCATCTTGATCACGCGCGCGCGGCACCAGGTCGATCCGTTCCGCCGCGAGCTCGTGGACATGGGGGCGGCGGTGGTCGAGATCCCCACCATCGAGATCAGGCCGCTGCCCACCGACGAGCGGGTGCACAAGGCGATCGCGGGCCTGAGCGGTACCGCCCTTGTCATCTTCGCCTCGGCCAATGCGGTCGCCATCTTCTACAAGATGCTCGTGGAGACCGGCGCCGATGCCCGCGCGCTGCACGCGTCCAAGCTGTGCGCGATCGGCCAGGAGACCGCCGAGATGCTGGAGAGCCACGGGCTGCGGCCGGAGCTGGTGACCTCCGAGTACACGGCCCAGGGACTGGCCAAAGCGCTCCAGGGCTGGGAGATGGAAGGCCTGCGTGTCCTGGTCCCGAGAGCAGAGATCGCGCGCGACGCCTTACCATCGCTGCTCGCAATGCGAGGCGCCGAGGTCGAGATCCTTCCGGTTTACCAGGCGGTCTGCCCTGTCCAGACAGGGCCGGCCCTCATGCGGCTGTTCAGCGCCGAGGGCGTGGACGTGATCACGTTTACGAGCTCGTCGACGGTGGCGAATTTCGTGCGAGCGTTTCCCGACGATAAGCTGCCCGCGGTGCTCGGAGATGCTGAGATCGCCTGCATGGGGCCGGTCACAGCAGACACCGCCCGCAAAGCGGGCCTGCGAGTCGACATCGTGGCACGCGAGTACACGACGCACGGGCTGGTGCAGGCGATCGTGGAGTCCGCCGCCAAGCGATGAGCAAGTCGAAGCGCCGGGTCGACGCCGCTCCACGGCCCGAGGCTGAGGCGGTCGACGTCCCGGAGGCGTGGAAGAAGCGCCCCTGGGTGCCTTACCTGATCATGGCCATCGTGGTCGCGGCGGTGCTGGGATCGGGCCTGGCCCTCCAGCAGGCTGTCGCGCAGCCGAAGCCGGCGGCGCTGGCCAGCTGCAAGACGTCGACGGCGATCGGGGTGCACGCTTTTATCGCCGCGCAGCCAATCTGCATCGTGCCCAACCGCAAGTACACGGCCACGCTGAACACGACACAGGGCCAGGTCGTGATCGAGCTGCTGCCTGACACGGCCCCGGTCACGGTCAACAACTTCATCGTCCTGGCGCTCAACGGCTACTACACCGGAAGCTCGTTCTGGAAGAGCGAGGACTGGGTCGTCCAGGCCGGGGATCCGAACGGCAACGGAACCGGCGGCCCGGGCTACAACCTTCCCGAGGAACCCAACTCCTTCCTCAAATGGGACCTGGGCGCGGTCGGCATGGCTCGTATACCCGGCGGCCCGATAAATGGCAGCCAGTTCTTCATCGTCAAAGGCGCCTGGCCGGGGGCCGGGGCCACGGCCACCTACAACCGCTTTGGGACCGTCGTGAGCGGGATGGACAAGATCCAGGCCATCACAACGGTCGACAAGATCAATTCGATCACGATTGCGGTGACCTGAAACAAGGCTGATCTTCCGGTTACAGACGGCGGCTTATAATCGGGCTGATGCCCATACACCCCATCTGGATCATCGCCATCCTGGTCGTCGTCCTCATCATTTTCGGGCCAGGCCGGCTGCCCGAGCTCGGGGCCGGCATCGGCAAGGCCATGCGCGAGTTCCGGAAGGCGACCTCGGAGCTGACCAACGAGGTCACCCAGGCGACCCAGCCGGCGCCACCTGCGCCGCCAGTCGCCACACCCCCTGCCGCGCCGGCGCCCACCGAGACCACCCCCGCACAGGGCTCGGAGTCAGCCTCTCAGTCCAGCCGCTGAGGTCCGTTCCGTGGCGATCCTAGACAAGGTCCTTCGGCGATCGCCTCGCGCCGAAGCCCCGGTCGAGGAAGAGCAGCGAATGTCGGTGATCGAGCACCTCGAGGCGCTCCGCCGCGCCCTCATCGTGATCATCGTCGCCTGGGCGCTCACCACCATCGCGGCGTTTTTCGTGGCGGGCCAGGTGGTCGGATGGCTGATCACGCGGGCAGGTATAGGGCACGGGGTCTACTTCAACCCGGCCGGAGGTGTCCTGACCGACCTGAAGGTTGCCATCTACCTCGGCCTGATCGTCGCCGCGCCGGTGGTCATCCAGCAGATCTGGTGGTTCGTCAGCCCGGGCCTGCACCGGCAGGAGCGGCGGTTGATCCTGCCGCTCATCATCGCGACGATCTTCTTTTTTGGGTTGGGCGTGGCCGCAGCGGTGTTTGCCCTCCCTCTGTACATCCGCGTGCTGAACACGTTTGCGCCCCCGCATACCGCGTACCTCGCCGATATCAATGAGCTCATCGGCTTCATCCTCGTCATGGTCATCGGCTTTGGGATCGTCTTCGAGCTGCCGGTGGTCATCTTCGTGCTCGGCATCCTGCGCATCATCAGCTCGCGCTGGCTGTACAAGAACCGCGTGTGGTGGTTCCTCGGCCTCGGCATCGCCGCCAACTTCCTGACGCCCGGCGTCGACCCGATCACCCCGCTGGTCATGTTCGTCCCCCTTTATCTCTTCTACGAAGCGAGCGCGCTGCTGCTCAAACTCAGCGGTCGATGACCGAGGGCTCGCGACCGGACGGACGCCTGCCAGACCAGCTGCGACCGCTGAAGATCGAGCTCGGCGTCAACGTGCACGCCGAAGGATCGTGCCTCATCGAGATGGGGCGCACGCGGGTCTGGATCACCGCGAGCGTCGAGGACCGCGTGCCGGCGCATCGGCGCGGCAGCGGCCAGGGTTGGATCACGGCCGAGTACTCGATGCTGCCCCGCTCGACCCACGATCGCGGCATGCGCGAGGCGATACAGGGCCGAATCGGCGGCCGCACGCATGAGATCCAGCGCCTGATCGGGAGGTCGTTGCGTGCCGCTGCCGACATGGGCAAGATCGGCGAGCGCACGATCACGCTGGACTGCGACGTGCTCCAGGCTGACGGCGGCACGCGCACCGCTTCGATCACCGGGGCCTTCTGCGCGTTGTACATGGCGATCAAACGCATGAAGGACGCGCGGATGATCAGCGAGGTCGCGGTCCGTCAGTACCTGGCCGCCGTCAGCTGCGGCATCGTGGAAGGCACGGCGAGGTTGGACCTCGACTACACGGAGGACTTCCAGGCTTCGACCGACCTGAACTGTGTGATGACTGAGGACGAGCGCCTGGTCGAGCTGCAGGCGACGGCGGAAGGGGCGCCCTACAAGCGGTCGGAGCTGGACGCGATGCTCGCCCTGGCCGGGAAAGGGATCAAAGAGCTCATCGTCGTCCAGAAGCGAGCCATAGCCACGCTTGGCTGAACGCCGGCTGGTCATCGCCACCGGCAATGCGGGCAAGCTGGCTGAGTACCGCGGACTGCTGGCCGGCGCCGGCCTGAAGCTGATGGCCGCGAATCCTGGCGTGGCGGAGGTGGGTGCGACGTACGCGGACAATGCTTGCCTGAAGGCAGAAGCGGCGCGCGTGGCGCTCGATCTACCCGCCATCGGGGATGACTCGGGCGTCGAGGTCGACGTCCTGAAGGGTTTCCCTGGCATCCTCTCGGCTCGCATCGGACCCACGCAGAAGGAGCGGACGCAGGCGCTGCTGGATCGGCTCGAGGGCCATCCGCGGCCGTGGCCGGCACGGTTCACGTGCACGATCGCCCTCGCCGTGCCTGGCCGGCCGACCGAGTTCTTCGAGGGCGAGTGCCGTGGCGAGATCATTCCCGACTGGAGGGGGCAGGCAGGCTTCGGCTACGACCCTGTGTTCCTGGTTCCCGAGGCCGGGCGGACGTTTGGGGAGATGGACCCGGAGGAGAAGGCCCGATACAGCCATCGAGCCCGGGCGGTCAGAGCGCTGCTCGCCTCGGGCGCGCTCGACCGCCTGTCTGATTGAATCTCTCCTGCGGCGATCGGTACCACCCCGATGTCCAGGGGGTGGGGCCCCGAAACCTTAACTCGGGCTTAAGCCGCTGCTCCGGGCCCGATAACCGGGTGCTCCTAGCCTCGATCAGTCGCTGTCCGGGGGAGGCCGGCCGCTGCCGGCCCAAGCAAGGGAGCAAGCCATGACCCATTTGGCGCAACGAGTTGCAGGGGCGTTGACTGCAGCCGGTCTCGTGGCCGGTCTCGCCATCGGCGCGCAAACAGCGGCCGCCGACCAGCGAGCGGCCAAACACGTCCTTCTGATCTCGGTCGACGGGATCCACCAGAGCGACCTCGCCTGGTACATCCGCAACAATCAAGGCTCGGCGCTCGCGTCGCTCGTCCGGCGGGGGGCCGAGTTCACTCACGCCCAGACGCCTGTGCCGTCCGACTCGTTCCCCGGAATGGTCGGCCTGGTGACGGGCGGAAACCCGTCCAGCACGGGGGTGTACTACGACGACACCTGGAACCACGCGCTGCTTCCAGCGGGAACCACCAACTGCATAGGCGTTGCACCGGGAGTCGAGGTCACTTACTTCGAACAGGCGGACCAGAACCCGCTTGCGCTCGACGCGGGCCAGGGCCTTGGCGGGCTTCCCGGCTCGATCCTCCAGATGACCTCGAACCCGCGCACGTTGATCGACCCGGCGCAGCTGCCGGTCGACCCGACGACCTGCAAGCCGGTCTACCCGCACCAGTACATCAAGGTCAACACGATATTCGAGGTGGCGCGGGCCGCCGGGCTGCGCACCGCATGGAGTGACAAGCACCCCGCCTACGAGATCCTGAACGGCCCGTCCGGCATGGGCGTGGAGGACCTGTTCACTCCCGAGATCAACAGCAACGCGCCGACGATCTCCGCATCCATCGACTGGACCAAGGACAACGCGCTGACGATGCAATACGACAGCTACAAGGTCCAGGCGGTCCTGAACGAGATCCGCGGCTTCGACCACAGCGGCACCACGCACGTCGGCGTCCCTGCCATCTTCGGCATGAACTTCCAGACGGTCTCAACCGCAGAGAAGCTGCCCAAGTCCGATGGGCTCGCCGGCGGCTACCTCGCGGATGGCGTCACACCCGGCCCGCTTCTCAAGCGGGCCCTGAACTACATCAACGACCAGGTCGGCGCCATGATGGCCGAGATCCGCGCGCACGGCCTCGAGTCCAGCACGGCGATCATCCTCTCGGCCAAGCACGGCCAGTCGCCCCAAACCCCGTCGGCTCTGACGCGCATCGACGACGGTCCCATCATCGATGGCCTCAACGCCGCATGGCAGGCCGCCAACCCGTCAGGCGTCCAGCCGCTCGTTGCCTTCGCTGTCGACGACGACGGCGTTCTGATGTGGTTGAACGACCGCTCCGACGCCGCGACGTCGTTCGCCAGGAGCTTCCTGCTCGGCCACTCGGGCACGGGCAACGACATCAACGGCAACCCCAAGCCCTACGCGAGCTCAGGCCTCGCGACCGTCTACGCGGGGCCGGCGGCGGCGGGCTACTTCAACGTCGCGGTGGGCGACTCGCGTGTGCCGGACATCTTCGGCATCTCCCAGTACGGCGTCGTGTACACCGGCGGCCACGGCAAGATCGCGGAGCACGGCGGGGCCAACCCGCAGGACCGCGACGTGCCGCTCGTGGTTTCCGGGCCGGCGGTCGTGCGGGCGGGCCTGGTCGAGAACGGAACCGTGGAGACGACCCAGATCGCCCCGACCATCCTCGCGCTGCTGGGCCTGAACCCGAGCTCGCTCCAGGCGGTGCAGATCGAGCACACGCAGGTGCTCCCTATCGGTTAGTCAAGACCGCTTCTCAATCTTCGGCTCGCCCGGTGTCCCTAACGCCGGGCGGGCCACCTCTTTATGCGGACTCGATCAGAAGGTTCTCGACTTGCTTCGCTCGGCGAAGCTTCTGAAGGCCGTTTCGCTCCAGCTTGCGGACCACCTCGCGGTTGGTGCCAAGGCGCCGGGCGACCTCGTCGAGCGTTCGCTGGTGACCATCCACCAGGCCGAAGCGCAGTTGAACGACACGCCGCTCGCGCGCCTCGAGCTCGTCGAGCGCGGCCTCGACCCAGAACTTCAGGTCGGCGTCCTCGGCGGCCTCTGACGGCGATTCCGCGCCGGTGTCGGCGATCAGATGCCCGAGCTCGGTTTCGCCCTCCTCCCCGATCGGGATCTCGAGGGACACGACCTCACGCGACATCTTTCGCAGCTCCTCGACCTCGGAGATCTTCATCCCGAGCTCCTCGGCAAGCTCGACGTCGGTCGGCTGCCGGCCGAGTCCCTCGCGAAGTCGATCGGTGGTGCGGATCAGCTTGTTCAGCTGATCGCCCACGTGCAGCGGCAGGCGAATCGAACGCGCCTTGTCGCCGATCGCGCGCAGCACGGCCTGGCGGATCCACCATGTCGCGTAGGTCGAGAACTTGAACCCCTTGCGGTGGTCGAACTTCTCGACAGCACGGATCAACCCCAGATTGCCATCCTGGATCAAGTCGAGCAGCGACAGGCCACGGTTCTGGTACTTCTTGGCGATCGAGACGACGAGGCGCAGGTTGGCCTCGGTCATCTGCCGCTTGGCCTCCAGCGAGCCGGCCTCGATCTGCTTGGCCAGCTCGACCTCCTCGGCCTTGGTCAGCAGCTTGCTGCGGCCGATCTCACGTAGGTAGGCGCCAAGGGAATCGTCGGTGCCATCCAAGTCGGCGGCAATCGGCGTGGGCGTGCTCTCCTCGCGCTGGGGATCGTCAAGCCATGCCGAAATCGTCGAATGGAGCTGCATCGCAAACAAATTCTGCCCGGGCCGAGCGGTCCGCAAACTCGACGTCGATCTCGCACTGGCACAGGCGCCTTGCCGTCGGTGAGTCCTACCAATGGGGTTCCGAGGTCGATGGGCTGTTTGGCGTCGTGACCGAGCGCCAGATTGCAGCGGCCCTAAACGTCCACATCACACTGTGTGGCGGAGCGAAGCCGACGCGGCATCCCGCCCTATCGGAAGACCCGGTCGCCCAAACTGGTCAAGGGCGATGACTGTGGCGGCGCCTTTGAGTGGTTCGGGCGAGTGGGCTACACGCGGACGACGTGTCCGCCACCGGCGCGGTGCGAGGGTCTGCTACGGGACGCTAGGGCTGCGATGAATGCTCCGAGCCTGTCCAAGCTGACACAGCGCATCCCGGGCTTCCATCTGCTGGATCGGCTGGACGACTAGTGCGCTGGATAGGTCTCGCGATTGGGTTGACTGTCGCAGCGTTCGTGATCGCAGCGGGATGGCTGGGCTGGGTCGTAATTCAGGGGACGAATCAACCCATCACCATCACCATCACCGTTAGCCCTGCCCCACCGAGCCGCCCAGCCTGGGGGGCCTTCCAATATGCAGCCGCGCTGTTGGTCGCGTTGATCCTCGCAGTCGCAGCCTTGATCACTTTGAGGGCGAGGCCGCCAGCCAACCGGACACTACGGATTGCGATCGGGGTCGTAGCTGGGCTGGAGGTTCTGGTCTTCGGCGTTGTCTGGTTCTCGCTGGTCGTTATGCCGTTTCCGGCCTGAGCCGTCGCTGCGAAACCACTGGCGGTTACCGCAAAGGCGTCCCTTGGTAGCAACAAGTGGGCCATCCTCGGTTCATCCGGTCGTACAGACATAATCTTGGTCGCGGTCGCAGGCTGGACGTCCGAAAGCGCTCCAATTGGGTCGGTCGAATCAGGCGAGACAGTGCTGCGTAGTTTTCGAACCAGACGCGACTAGCAAGATCAAAACGTCGGGCGGTAGCTTAGCTCGGGAAAGCGCCTGGTTTGGGACCAGGAGACCGCGAGTTCGAATCTCGCCCGCCCGACCACGACGCTCTAGCGCGAGCCGACCACGGGGAACTCTTCGATGAGCTTCTCGAGCTCATCGAGCGTGGTTGGAAGGTAGCTCTGGTCCAGCTCGAGCACGAAATAGAACACGTTGTGGCTGTCGAAGAACGGCTCGGTCTGGGCCCGGCCGCTGATGCGAATGTGGCCGAGTCGATCCGATCGCTGGACCGTGAACCGCAGCCATGGCTCCATCGACTCGAACTCGGCCGGAGGGGCTTCTCGATCGTCGTAAAGCCTCTGCAGCTGATCGCGAAAGTGGACGAACTCCTCGGCCCGCAGCGCCGCTTGATACTGCCCGCGCCATGGCCCGCTGGCCACTTCGACCCATGCCGTCAGCCAGTTCCCGTCCCAATAATCGGACCTGTCGGGGTGCTCCCGCGCCGCCACCTCGACCGCGAGGCGGTCGGTCGTCTCGTTGCCGATGTGAAAAGAGCTGGCCACGGCTCCGAGAAGGCTAGCGGTTCGGATCTGAAGCTGGTCGGAAGCCGCTCGGCCCAGCGCCAAAAACCTCGCCAACGGAATTCGAGCCGCCGTCCTAAACTGCAATCGCTGGTGGCCAGGGCTTGAACGCAGCGGACCTCGTATTCGCCGGCTGCCTCCTCGTGGGAGGCGGTCTGCTCCTGCTCACGCTGATCGTCGACGACATCTTTGGCGGCCTGTTGGGCGCCGTCCACCTGGGTTTTGACGTCGCCGGCGTGTCGCCCACCCCGATGCTGCTCGGCTTCATCGCCATGTTCGGGGTCGGCGGCCTGTTCGGGCTCCACAGCCTCGATGCCGGTCCCGGCGTGGCGACGCTGACGGGTGTGGTGTCGGGCCTCCTTGGCGCAGGCGTGGTGTTCGGGGCCTTCAAGGCGCTGCGGCAGGCGGAATCGACCGAGACCTTCAGCCTCCAGGACATGATCGGCTCCACTGGACGAGTGTCCGTAGGCATCCCCGCCAACAGATTTGGCTCCGTGCTGATCAGCTTCGCCGGCGCTTCTCACAACTTGACCGCCACCGCCGACGCCGAAATCCCGGCTGGGCGTGAAGTGAAGGTGGTGGCCGTCGCCGGCACCAACCTGGTGGTGGCAGCAATCCCCGCGGCGACCAAAGAAGGAGCAAGGTCCGATGCCTAGTTTTGTGACGTCCACACCATTCCTCGCCGTGACGGGGGTGATCATCCTCGTGCTGCTGATCGCGTTCGTCGCCAGCCGCTACAAGGTCGCGGGCGCGAACGAGGCCCTCATCATCGCCGGGTCGCGCGGCGCCAAGGTGCGCAACGAGCGCGGCCAGGCGCTGGCCGTCTCGGGCGACAAGGGCGTCAAGGTCGTTGTCGGCGGCGGCACGTTTGTGCGCCCTCTGCTCGACCGCGTCGGCAAGCTGAAGCTCACCGCACGCCAGATCAATGTGCAGCTCAGCGACGCCGTGACCAGCCAGGGCATCAAGGTGCAGGTGCAGGGCGTGGCCACCTTCAAGATCGGCCGCGACGTCGAATCGCTGCGCAACGCCGCCGAGCGATTCCTCGACGCCAAGAACGAGCAGGTCGATTCCATCGTCAAGAACGTGCTCGAGGGATCTTTGCGCTCGATCGTCGGCACGCTGACGATTGAAGAGCTCATCCGCGACCGCCAGAAGCTGCTGCAGCAGGTGCAGGACGCGGCCAAAGGCGACCTCGCCACCAGCGGACTCCAGATCGATGCCTTCACCATCCAGAGCTTCTCGGACGAGTCGAACTACATCGGCTTGCTCGGACAGCAGAACCTGGCCACCGTCGAGCGTGACGCGCGCATGGCCCGGGCATCCGCGGACCAGACGGCCGCGGTCCGGGAGGCCGAGGCGCAGCAGGTGAAGATCAATGCGGGCCGTGACGTGTCGCTCCGGGAGGCCGAGACCAAGACACAGGTTGCGGCCGCGCAGGCGCGTGCGGACCAGGCCGGGCCACTGGCCCAGGCGGAGGCGCAGCAAGAGGTCGTCCGCAGGCAGACCGAGCTCGCCCAGCTGGAGGCCGACCGCAAGGAAAAGGAGCTCCTGTCCTCGACGGTCAAGCCCGCGGCCGCCGAAGCCCAGGCTGTGATCGCTCGAGCCGAAGGCGCGAAGCGCGCGCGCATCGCGTCCGCGGAGGCCGACGCCGAGACCACCCGTCTCGAGGGTGGAGCCGAAGCACAGATCGTGCTCACCAAGGGTGAGGCGGAGGCCAAGGCGCTGGCAATGCGAGCCGAGGCCTACAAGCAGTTCAACGAGGCCGCCATCATCCAGACGGTGATGAGCGCGCTGCCCGACATCGTTCGCGCCGCCGCCGAGCCCATGGGCCATATCGATTCGCTGACTGTGATGAGCGCCGACGGGGCGTCGGACCTCGTCCGCAACGCCACCCGAGCGATGGTGGAGTCGACGACGGCGATCAAGGGCCTGACAGGACTGGATGTGCCGGGGCTGATCGGCGGTGCGATGGGCAGGGGATTCGGCGATCGCCTGCGCACCGGCGAGGGGGCGGCTGAGGGGGACGGCCGCGGGTCGGTGGGGAAGTCCGCGGAGGAGATCATGCACAAGGGCGAGCACGAGCTCACCACGATGCCGGCGCGCGCGTCGGCCACCGCCGCCGAGGTGGAGGCGAAGGCCAAAGAGGAAGCGGCAGCAGCGACCGAGGCGGCCCAGCAAACGGCGGCCAAAGCTGCCAAGGCCGCGGCGACAGCCGAGGCGAAGGCGACCGCGATCAAGGCGGCGGTCGAGGCCAAGGTCGCTCCGAGCGAGGGCAATGCGGCTCAATGGGCCAAATGGCTCGCTCAGCAGCTGAAGCAGATCCCGCAGATCCAGCTCTTCGGCTCCGTCACGCTGGAGCAACTCGCCAATCGCGGCCCCGCGCAGGCCCAGGCGGTATGGCACACGGCCGAGGCCGTCCTCGGCAAGGACTACGGCAAGATGACCGTGGCCGAGCTCATCTCTCGCTTCGGCTCACCAAATTAGTCCCTTCAGCGGGAAGGAGAGCAGCCGCGCTTGCCCGCCTGCAAGGCGGGTCGGCTTTGCCGACGCGGCGATGAGAGGAAACCGGCAGGTTTCCTCTCATAAACAAGCGGGAAGCCCGCTTGCGCGAGCTTCCCAAGGCTGGGGTGGGGGCGTGGAGTCGAATTCAATGAGCCGGCTTCACCGGCCGACGATATGGTAGCACAGGGTTTCGTCATCCACAAGATATAGACAAACTGGGGATAAGTGGCCACTTGAAGCTGCCGATACCGCAGGACATGGAGCCGATGCTCTCAGCCCCGGGGGAGGGGATCCCCTCCGGCGACGGCTGGGAGTACGAGCCCAAGTGGGACGGTTTCCGCACGCTCGTCTTCCGTGACGGGGACAAGGTGGAGCTTGTCAGCCGGGGCGCGCGGCCGATGACCAGGTACTTTCCGGAGCTGCTCCCAGCCTTCAAAAAGCTGCGCCTGGAGCGGGTCGTGCTCGACGGTGAGCTCATCGTGGTGGGCGCCAACGGCCTCGACTTCGGCGCCCTGCAGCAGCGCATCCACCCGGCCGAGTCTCGGGTGCGAATGCTCAGCGAGGCGACGCCCGCCTGGTACGTCGCCTTCGACATCCTGGCCGAAGGCGACGTCGACCTGCGCTCCGAACCTCTTGGCAAGCGCCGCAAGCGACTCGAGAGCCTTCTCAAGGGCGTCAAGCAACCGATCTTTCTGACCCCCTACACGCGAGACCCCGCGACCGCCAGGCAGTGGTTCGACCGTTTCGAAGGCGCCGGCCTCGATGGAGTGATGGCGAAATCGTGGAACGGGGCCTATGCCCCTGGGAAGCGCCAGTGGGTGAAGGTCAAGCACGAGCGCACCGCTGATTGCGTCGTGATCGGATGGCGAAAGTCCTATGACGGCAAGTCACTCGGCTCGTTGCTGCTTGGTCTTTACGACCGGAAGGGCACGCTGCATTACGTCGGTCACACGTCATCCTTCAACGCGGCGGAACGGAAGGAGCTCGTCGCGAAGCTCAAGCCACTGCAGGTGGACGTCCCGCCGAACGAGTGGGACTCATACAGCTCAGGGCGCATGCCGGGCGGATTGAGCCGGTGGTCGCGCGGAAAGGACACCGAATGGGTGACCGTGAGGCCCGAGCTGGTGTGTGAGGTCGCTTACGACAAGCTCGAAGCGGGCGAACGTTTTCGGCACGCGACGCGCTTCCTACGCTGGCGCCTGGACAAGCCCCCCAAGAAGTGCGGCTTCGACCAGATCGCCTCAGCGGCGAAGTTCGACGTGCGCGGGATCTTCGCGGGCAAGTAGCAGGGGCCTCGCGCCCGGTCCGCCCGGTCCGTAGTACTTCATCGCGGCACGGCCGAGTCCCGTCACCGCGAGCCAATCGAAGCCGGCGCCCGCGGCGATGCCCACGCCCAGCGGGACGAGTCGCGCCGTGGCCCTCGCCGCGCCGCTGCCTGCGAACCGCGCGAGGATTCGGCCCACGATCCGGCTCCCGCCGTGCGCAAGCAGCGTCGCCGGAACCCTTCGAAACGCGGCGACGGCAAGACGCTCACCACCCGACACCAGCACGTCTTCGCGCAGCTTGACCGCGCCGCTGGTGATGCCCACCACGACGAGCGCCTCCAGCACGCGCTCGTCCGACGTGGCCAGCTCGTGACCGTAGATCAGAGCGACCGACAGGACGAGCTCGATCTCCTGCTCGAGCGCATAGAGCGCCTGGCTCGTGACGGTCCCGATCGCCAGCACGGTGCCGAGCCCCGGCGCGATCGCCGCCGCGCCGCTGAGCGCGCCGGTGGCGGCGACCCGCCTGCGCGTGGAACGGATCAGCTCCAGAGCCAGTTGGTCATTGGTGAAGTGCGGATGCAGGGCCCGCAGCAGCTCCACTTTCCTCTCGATGATCGGTTCGCGGCTCTGGACGGCGTGGGCGAGGGAACGCAGCACGACCTGGAGCTGGGGCGGGAGCCGGTCGAAGTCCACCGCCCGAAGCGTACCGCGCTCTCATCCAAATAATCGAATTGAGAGCAGTTCGCATGTCTGGAGGACTCAGTTGAATACAAAGTTGCGACTCAGTCGCGATAGCGGTTAGTCTTCGACGATGGCTTCCCCCTGGACTCTGATCGGGCGCTCGTTCGAGCGGGGTGAGCGTGCCCGGCTGGGTGGCTTCTTCGGGGCGGTCGGCGTGCTCCACGTGGTCGGTTGGGGCCTGCTCGTGGCCTACGGGGCCCAGCACCCGGGCTTTTTGGCGCTCGGCGGCCTCGCTTACACGTTCGGGCTGCGGCACGCGTTCGATGCCGACCACATCTCGGCGATCGACAACACCACCCGGAAGCTCCTGCAGCAAGGGAGCAAGCCGGTCGGCGTCGGCTTCTTCTTCTCGCTCGGACACTCGACCGTCGTGTTCCTCATCGCGGTCGCGCTTGGCCTGGCCGTGAAGTCGATCGTGCAGGGCGTCCTGGGCAGCACCGGCGAGCTGAGGAGCGTGGGCGGGGCAGCGGGAACGCTGGTGTCGGGAAGCTTCCTGGTCCTGATCGGGATCATGAACCTGCTGGTCCTGCTCGACATCGTTCGGGTCTATCGCAAGATGCACCGCGGGGAGTACAACCGCGAGGGCCTCGAGACCGAGCTCGTCGCGGGCGGCTTCATGACCAGGATCTTCGGCCGCATGTTCCGGCTGGTCGATCACAGCTGGCATATGTATCCGATCGGCTTTCTGTTTGGACTTGGTTTCGACACGGCATCCGAGGTGGCCCTGCTCGCGATCTCGGCCGGCGCCGCCGCGCAGGGGTTGCCGTTCACCGCGGTCATCTCGCTGCCCTTGATATTCGCGGCCGGCATGTCGCTGATGGACACCACCGACGGAGCTTTCATGTCGAAGGCGTACTCATGGGCCTTCACGAGCCCCATCCGCAAGATGTTCTACAACCTCACCGTAACGTCGCTCTCGGTGTTCGTGGCCCTCTTCGTGGGAGTGGTAGAGCTGTCACAGATCCTCATTCGCATGGCCGGCCTGCATGGAGGCGTTTACGACGCGATCGTCAACTTCGATTTCATAGGCAAAGCCGGTTACGTGATCGTGGGCGCTTTTGTGATCGCCTGGGCGGGTGCGTTCGCGATCTACAAGGTGCGGCGCATCGACGAGCGCTGGGCCGCCTTCATCGACGACGTCGCCTAGAAGATTCGACTAGACGAGTCGATACACGCGTGAGGCGGTGGCGCCGAAGACCTGCTGGTCGTCGCCGGTGATCGTCCGCATGGCCTGCACGACGCCCGAGTAATCGGCGGCCAGGAGGCAGACCGGCCAGTCAGAGCCGAACATGCACCGTTCTGGGCCGAACCAGTCGAGGACGCGGGCCACGTACGGTTCCAGCTGCTCGGGAGTCCACGTTTTCCAGTTCGCCTCGGTGACGAGGCCGGACAGCTTGCAGGCCACGTTGGGCTGGTCGCCGAGCGGACGCAGGGCCTCTTCCCACGCCGTGTCCCTCGGGCCGGCGGCGATTCGCGGTTTGGCCGCATGGTCGATAACGAACTGGCCATCGGGGTGCCGCCGCACGGTCTCGAGCGCCGCCGGCAGCTCGCGGGTCCTGACCAGCAGGTCGTAGACGAGGCCGGCCTCTCCGACTGCCGCGATCCCCCGCTGAACGTCGGCGCGGAGCAGCCACTCCGGATCGGCTTCGTCATGAACCTGATGCCTTGCCCCGACGAGCCGCTCTCCACCGGGCCCTGAAAGAATTTCGGTGAGCGTGCGGGCGATGCCCGGATCGGTCAGGTCGACCCAGCCGACCACGCCACCGACGAAGTCGGTGGTGGCGGCGGTGGCGAGGAACTCGCGGGTCTCGTCGAGGCTGGAGACGGTCTGGACCAGCACGGTGCGGTCTATGCGCTCCGCCTTCAGCAGTGGTTCCAGGTCTGGCGGACCGAACGGGCGGCGAATCGCCGCCAGCTCGTCTCCCATCCACGGGTAGTCTCGGCGCGAGGGATCCCAGAAGTGGTGGTGGGAGTCGACTACCACGGCGAGCTAGGGAGTTGGGGCCTCGGCGGGCAGGAGGCGCTCGGCCTTGAGCTCGCCCCACAACGCCGCCGGGATGTCGAGCTCGAACATCTCCAGCGTCTCGTCGAGCTGGGCCGCCGAACGGCAGCCGACCACGACGCAGGCCACGGCGGGATGCCCGAGCGGAAACTGCACGGCCGCGGCCTTGAGCGGCACGTCATGGCGAGCGCAAACATCGCGAATGCGCTGCGCCCTCTCGAGCAGCTCGGCGGGAGCGGTGCGGTAGTTGTAGTGAGCGCCCGGCTTGGGGTCGGCCAGGATGCCGCTGTTGTAGACGCCGCCGGCGATGATCGCGATCCCGCGGTCGACGCATTCCGGCAGCAGCTCCTTCAGGGCCACCTGGTCGAGAAGCGTGTAGCGGCCCGCCAGCAGGAAGCAGTCGAAATCGCCTTCGCGGGCGAAGCGGGTGAGCATCTCAGCCTGGTTCATGCCGGCGCCGACGGCGCGGATGACGCCATCGGCGCGCAAACGGTCGAGCGCTCTGTAGGCGCCGCTGAGGGCCGCGCCGTAGTAGTCGTCGGGGTCGTGGATGTGAAGGATGTCGATGCGGTCGACACCGAGGCGCTCGAGGCTCTCCTCGAATGAGCGCATCACCCCGTCGTAGGTGAAATCGAACATTGGGTTGACCGGCGGCACGCCGCGAAATACCTGGCCGGGCTCAGGCGGCACATCCGCGCGCAGGAGCCGTCCGACCTTGCTCGCGAGCGTGAACTCATCGCGTGGTTTCTGTCTGAGCACCTTGCCCAGCCGCAGCTCGGCGAGACCGTGACCGTACAGCGGCGCCGTGTCGAAGGAGCGTATGCCGGCGTCCCAGGCACGCTCGATGACGGCAAGCGCCTGGGCTTCGTCGACCTCCTCGAACAGGCCGGCGAGTGGGGCGGTGCCGAGCCCGAAACGCGTGACCGTCAGCGCCGTGCGGCCGAGCGGGACGCGATCGCGCGGATTCACAATGCGGGCACGTCGGCCGCAGCCGCGGTCGCCTGCGCGGCTGATACAGAATGCTGCGCCCGCACCCAGCGCTCCCCGCTGGCGATGTGAGCCATCGCCGCGGCTCGAGCGAGCTCAGGATCGCGGTTCACGACCGCTTCATAGATGCGGCGGTGCTCGTCGCGCGTCGTGTCGAGCGCGTTGTCCACCTCCCGGGCTCGCCATATGCGTGCGCGCATCGTGCGGGACGAGAGGCTGGCCAGCAGCGACGTTAGAAATGTGTTGCCCGTCGCCCTGGCGATCACGGCGTGAAAGTCAACGTCGGCCTCGACGAGCTCCTCGACTGTCTCGGACTGAATCATCTGCTGGAGCTTGCTGCCCAGCTCCTCTTTGCCTGCCGAGTCGATGCGGGCTGCGGCCAGTGCAGCGGCGGCCCCTTCGAGCAGGCGGCGAACCTCGAAGAGCTCCAGGGCCGACTCGCCGACCAACAGGTGGCTGACGAAGCTCGTGCTTTCGAGCAGCAGCTCGGGCTCGAGGCTGGTGACGTACGTCCCGTCTCCCTGGCGCACCTCCAGCACACGCAGCTGTGACAGCGCGCGCACCGCTTCGCGCAAGGAGTTTCGCGATAGGCCTAGCTGCGCGGCCAGCTTCGTCTCCTTCGGCAGCCGGGCGCCAGGTCCCCAGCTGCCCGACATGATCAGCGCCTGGATCTTCTCGATGGCCTCGTCGGTGACGCTGGGGCTGCGCCGTCCGCGGGGCGCAGGGCGGGTATCCGTCATTGGCAGTGGATTGTGGGGCATGCCAGCCTTGCTGCCAAGAGGTCGGACGTTATCGGCAGTGTGGCCGCGCGGCAAAGGTCAAAGCGGTTGGCGATGACGGTAAACATCGGAGCTTTAGCATATAACTCGAGGTCGCGGTGATGCTGAAACGCGCGCCAGGTGCCGAAGCCGCGATGATTTGCCGGGGCACCGTGGCCCGCAATAAATGAGACTGACCCGCCGCGATCGGCTCGTCCTCTTCGCGCCGCTGGCGGTCCTGTTGAGCGGCGGGCTCGCCCTGCCCGCCCTGCTCGGCTTGTTCGCGACCTTCAGCACTTACTCGCCGTTCGCAACCAGCACCCGGTTCACCGGTGTCGAGAACTACCTCGCTGTCATTCAGGATCCGCAGTTCGGCGCGGCGGCTCGGAACATCGCCGTCTTCACGTTCGTCGCGGTGCCATTGGAGCTCTTGCTCGGCTTTGGTCTCGCGTACCTGCTGCGCCGCCCTATTCGTGGACGGGGGTTCTGGCGTGTGCTCCTCCTGCTGCCCTGGCTGGTGAGCCCGATCGCGAACGGCGTCATGTGGCATTTCCTGCTCGTGGGCGCCACGAGCATTCTCGACTTTGGATCGGGGTGGTTCGGGCAGGCCGACGTGGCGTCGCCGATCGGTGATGTGCGCCTGGCGCTGCCGACCATCATCGCCATCGAGGTCTGGCGCGAGGCGCCGTTCGTCACGTTCTTGCTCCTGCCAGGCCTGTCTTCGGTTCCCAGCGAGCTCTGGGAGCACGCGACCCTCGACGGAGCTTCCTGGATTCGGCAGGTGTTTGTCGTGGCGCTGCCAACGCTCCGACCGCTTCTGCTTGCGGTCACGATGCTGCTTGTCGGTCTCTCACTCGGAACCTTCGATACCGTCCTGATCCTGACCGGAGGCGGGCCGGGGACCGCCTCCCTGACACCGGCCCTGTACAGCTACAACCAGGCTTTCATCATCAACAACTGGCCGACCGGGGCCGCATCCGCATGGCTGATCGCCGCTGCTGTGCTGTGCGCCGGCCTCGTGTACATGAAGCTCGCGGGACGACCGGAGGCGTCGTGAACAGCCTCCGCGCGCGTCGACGCCGCGACACGGCCATTCGCACCCTCCTGCTGGCAGCGGCACTTACGGTGTTTTTGGTGCCGCTCGCGTGGACGGCCATGGCCTCGTTCGGGCTGCTGCCGGACAACAGCACCCGACCCCCGTCCTGGAACGGGCCGATCACCCTCGATCACTTCAGCGAGGTCGGCATCGCCGAGCCGACCTTCTGGCAGGAGCTCGCGACCAGCACGGCCGCGGCCGCGTGCGCCGCAGGGCTGACCATCCTTTGCTGCTTCCTGGCGGCGTTCGGCCTCGCCCGCTCGCGATTCGCGGGCAGGCATGGGCTGACCCAGAGCTTCCTCGTCCTCGCGAGCCTGCCGGCGATGGCGTACGTGATCCCCCTGAGCGATCTCGTGCGTCGAGCTCACCTCGCGGATACCTTCACCGCCGTCGTACTTGCCGAGGCGGCGGTGACGGCACCGCTCGCCATCTACGTCCTGTTCGGCGCGCTCAGGCAGCTGCCGCCAGAGTGGGAGGAGGCGGCTGTCCTCGATGGTGCAGGCCTGTTCAGGGTGCTCGGCGAGGTCGTGCTGCCGCTCGCCGCACCGAGCGTCGCCGCGACCGCGATCGTCATTTTCGTGCTCGACTGGAACCTGCTCCTGGTCCCGCTTGTGCTCACGTCGGGAGAGATCAAGACGGTGCCGGTGGCGATGATGGATTTCTTCACTTTCGAGCGTGAGCTCGACTGGCCCACCGCCGCCGCGGCCCTGGTCATCTCCCTCGTGCCGCTGGCCATCCTGGTCGGGATCTTCCATCGTGTTCTCGAGCGGTTCAGCCTCGACGCAAGGCAGGACGCCTGAGCACCCACAGACGGCCAGACATCCGATGACTGAGCCTCCAAATGGCCGATTTGGCCCATTCGAAGCTTGACAAATCGCCGATGACGCGCTAAACATCCGCTTAATCGGTGGCAGCGGGCCCGAAGCCCTGGGCAATCGGGGCCGTGCCATTTTCGGGTTTAAAGGGAGAACTGAAGGACATGAGCCGACACCTGACGCGAGCCCTGGTCCTGTTGATGGGCGTGGGCCTGCTGGCGGCCTGCAACTCGAGCAACTCGAACACGAACGGCCAGTTCAGCGGCACCACGGTGCGCGTGGTCACGTTCACAGGACCCCAGATCGCTGAGCCGCTGCAGCGCCGCGCGCCTGATTTCGAGAAGCTCACGGGCGCCAAGATCGAGGTCATCACGGTTCCCTTCTCCGACCTCTATCAGAAGCTCCTCACGGACTTCGCGACCAAGACCAACTCGTATGACGCCACGGTCTTCGACCCGCAGTGGATGGGCGACTACGTGCCTCCCGGCTACCTCGAGGACCTGACCAATCGTGTGCAGAACGACTCGGCGCTCCAGTGGAATGACATCGCGCCGTTCTTCCGCGACTTCAGCGCGACCTTCAAGGGCCATGTCTATACGGTGCCGCTCGATGGCGACTTCCAGATGGTCTATTACCGAAAGGACCTCCTGCAGCGAGACGGACTGACGCCACCGGAAACGTGGCAGGACTACATCAGCATCGCCAAGCATTTCCAGGGCAAGGACCTCAACGGAGACGGCAAGGCCGACTACGGGTCCTGCCTGGCGATGAAGCGCAGCGCCCAGTCGTACTGGATGTACTTCTCCATAGCAGCCGCGTGGCTGCAGAGCCAGGGGACCAAGCAGGGCACGTTCTTCAGCACCGACAACATGCAGCCGCTCACGAACAACGCCGGCGCCGCGGCGGCGCTCGATGTCTACAAGCAGCTTTCCAAGCTGGGACCGCCGGACCAGCTCAACAACGACGTCGGCGACTCCCGCGGCCTCTTCGTGACCGGTCGCTGCGCACTCTCACTCGACTGGGGTGACATCGGACCGCTCGCGGTCGACCCGTCGCAGTCGAAGGTCCAGGACAAGGTCGGAGCGGTGATCCTGCCGGGCTCCAAGCAGGTGCTGGATCGCTCCACCGGGCAGCTCGTGGACTGCAACTCGACGCTCTGCCCCTACGCGATCAACGGCGTGAACCACTCTCCGTTTGCCGCCTTCGGCGGCTGGTCGGGCGCGATCAACAAGTCCGCATCGGCCAAGGTCAAGGACGCCGCGTATGCGTTCCTGTCCTACATGTCACAGCCGGCTCAGTCCAGCGTCGACGTGACGATCGGCAAGACTGGATTCAACCCGTACCGCACCTCGCACTTCACCAACCTCGGGCCATGGTTGGCCTCCGGCATGAGCCAGACGGCGGCGAAGGACTACCTGGGCGCCATCCAGGCGAGCCTCCAGAGCCCGAACATGGTTCTCGACATGCGCATCCCGCAGACGGCTTTCTACCAGCAGACAGCGCTGGACACGGCGCTGGCGCAATTCCTGGCCGGCGAGCTGAGCCTCAACCAGACGATGGCCCAGATCACCAACCAGTGGAACAGCAAGACTGACGAGATCGGCCGCCAGGCGCAGCTCGACGCCTACAGGTCAAGTCTCAGCGTTACCAAGTAGAGAGCCTGGGCGGCGAGGTGATATCCACCTCGCCGCCCCTCGACCGCCTGGAGCCGATGAAGAGATGCCCATCTAAATGAGCGGCCAAGCTTCCGCGCGCCCGATGCCGGTCGCAGTTTCGCGCTGGAGCCCGTTTGTCACCCGACTCGACCGTTCGGCCGGGGCGGTGTTCATCCTGCCGGCGGTGCTCGTCATCCTCACGTTCTCGATCTTCCCCCTGCTGGCGTCCCTGTACGTCTCGCTTACTCGCCTGAGCTTTTCGGAGGGCGGCGTTCACCTCACCTTCGTCGGTCTCAACAACTACGCAAAGCTGGTGGTCGGCATCGACCGCACGCATTTCATCGGCGTGACCGTGCCGCTCACTCCCGTGACCGGTGCGGTCCTGGCGGTCGTCTACGGCGGTTTCGCCTTTCTCCTCATTCGCTACCTGCGGGGCCCCGGCGCCACCGTGCTCGGATTCGTGGGACGGCTGTTCACCGCGGTCATCGCCGGTGGACTCATTTGGCTCGTCGTCGATACGGTGTTGACGAGCGGGCGGCCCGGCACGCTCGTCGTCACGCTCGTCTACGTCAGCGTCGACGTGTCGGTTCAGTACCTGCTTGCGCTGGGCCTCGCCGTCCTCGTCGTGCAGCACATCCCAGGGCGCCGCTTCTTCAGGGTCGTCTTTCTCCTTCCGATGATGATCACGCCGGTCGGCGTGGCGTACCTCTTCCGCATGCTCACCGACACCAGCAAAGGGCCGCTCTACCCGTTATGGGCGCATTTCGGGTTGACCGACGTTTCCTGGGTGACCAACCCGTGGGGAGCCCGGTTGGCGGTGATGATCGGGGACGTCTGGCAGTGGACGCCGTTCATCTTCATCGTCCTCCTGGCTTCGATCGAGAGCCTGCCGGTCGAGCTGAACGAAGCCGCCGTCGTCGATGGCGCCAACCGGTGGCAGCTGTTCTGGGCGGTGACATTCCCGCAGATATTGCCAGCGACCTCCACCGTCGTGCTGATCCGGCTCATCGAGGCGTTCAAGATCGTCGACCTGCCGAACGTCCTCACGAACGGAGGCCCCGGAACGGCCACGGAATCGCTCACGCTCCACGCCTACACGATCTGGCGGGCGCTCGACATCGGGGGCTCGGCCGCCGTCGCCTACATGCTGCTTTTCGTCGTGACCTTCGTCGGCATCACTTACGTCAATCTCTTCCGCCGTCGAGTGACGGCGATGGCCTAGGCCATGGCGGTCAGACGAGGGCGAAGCCGATCTTTTTCGATCCATCGGCCTTCGCCGGCGGGGATGGTCGTCTCGTACCTGCTCCTGTGCGCCTGGGCGCTCGTTGTTCTGTTCCCTCTCTACTGGCTCGCCATCACCTCGGTGAAGACGCCTCTCGACGTCAATGCCGGTCCGTTCTACTTCCCGTTTCGTGACTTTCAGCCGACTCTGGAGTCCTGGCGCTACATCTTCGTCGACCTGGGCGAGGACACTTTCCGCCCGTACCTCAACACCGTCGTGGTTGGGCTCACCAGCACCACGATCACGCTTCTGCTGGGCTCAATGGCCGCGTACGGGCTCGTGCGCATGCACTACCGGGTGCGTTTCGGCGCGATCGCTTCGTTTGTCGTCGGCCTCGCCGCCGGCGTTGCGGTTGTCGCCGCCGGCGGGCCCTGGCAGCTCGGGGCGATCGGCGGCTTCGCGCTGTTCCTGCTGCTTTTGCAAACGGTCGCACGGCGCTTCAAGAGGGCCCTCGGCAACGACGACATCGCCTTCTGGATGATCTCGCAGCGCATGCTGCCGCCGGTTGCGGTGGTCATTCCGATCTACATCTTCTTTCAGCAGCTCGAGCTGCTCGACACCTGGGCGGCCCTCATCATCGCCTACGTCGCTTCACATCTCCCGATCGTCGTCTGGCTCATGCGCGACTACTTCCAGAGCGTCCCGCTCGAGCTCGAGGAAAGCGCGGCCATCGACGGCGCATCGCGCTACCGCATCTTCCGGTCGATCGTTGTGCCGCTCGCGGTGCCGGGCCTGGTCGCCACCTTCCTTTTCGTCCTCGTCTTCGCCTGGAACGAGTACCTCATCGCGCTGTTCCTTACGAGCGCGAACGCTCAAACGCTGCCACTGACGGTCGCCGCGCAGAACGCCACCCGCGGGCCCCAGTGGTGGTACATGTCCGTGCTCATCCTGATCATGATCGGGCCGGTCATAGCGATGGCCATCGCGCTCGAGCGGTTCATCGCCCGTGGCCTGCTGGTCGGTGCGGTCAAGGGTTAGATGGCTCGCATCGCCGGCGTCACGGCGCGCGATGTGCGCTTTCCCACCTCTCGGACACTGGCCGGTTCCGACGCCATGCACACCACCCCCGACTATTCGGCCGCCTACGTGGTGCTCACGACCGACGCCGGTGACCACCTCGAAGGGCATGGGCTCACCTTCACCCTCGGTCGTGGCACAGAGGTTTGCGTGGCGGCGATCAACGCCCTCGCGCCGATCGTGCTCGGGCGCACGCTCGAGTCCATCGTCGCCGACATGAGCGGCTTCTGGCGTGCCATCACCGGCGAGCAGCAGCTGCGCTGGCTCGGTCCGGAGAAGGGCGCCATCCATCTCGCTGCGGCGGCGATCGTGAATGCCGTATGGGATCTGTACGCGAAGGTCGAAGGCAAGCCGCTGTGGAAGCTCCTGGTGGACATGAGCCCCGAGCAGATCGTCTCTTGCATCGATTTCCGCTACATCAGCGATGCGCTGACTCCGGATGAGGCGCTCGAGATTCTCCGGCGCTGCGCACCGACGCGCGCCGAGCGCGAGGCGGAGATGCTTCGTTCGGGCTTTCCCGCATACACGACGTCTGCGGGTTGGCTCGGCTACTCGGATGAAAAGCTACGGCAGCTGTGTCGCGAGGCGGTGGCGGGTGGGTGGGCGCACGTGAAGTTGAAGGTCGGCCAGAAGATCGAAGACGACGTCCGGCGCGCGGGCATCGTGCGCGAGGAGATTGGGCCCGACCGTCGCCTCATGATGGACGCCAACCAGGTCTGGGAGGTCGGCGAGGCCATCGAGCACCTCAAGCAGCTCGTCGCGTTCGATCCCTACTGGATCGAGGAGCCGACAAGCCCCGACGATGTCCTGGGCCATGCCACCATCGCGCGCGCGATCGCCCCGGTCAAGGTCGCCACCGGCGAGCACTGCCAGAACCGCGTCCTCTTCAAGCAGCTGTTCCAAGCGAACGCCATCGGCTTCTGCCAGCTCGATGTCTGCCGGCTCGGAGGCGTCAACGAGGCGCTGGCGGTTCTCCTGATGGCGGCGAAATTCGGAGTGCCGGTCTGCCCGCACACAGGTGGGGTGGGACTGTGCGAGTACGAGCAGCACGTATCGCTGTTCGACTACATCGCAGTGAGCGGCTCGCTCGAGAACCGGGTGCTCGAATATGTCGAGCACCTCCACGAGCATTTCCTCGACCCGGTGAGAATCCGCGACGGGCGATACGTCGCGCCCCAGGCTCCTGGTTTCAGCATCACGATGCGTCCGGAGTCGCTGCGTGAATTCGAGTATCCGACGGGCGCGGCATGGAGAAGCGCGTGACCCCAGGCGTCCTGACGGTGGTGCCCGCGGCAGGGCAGCACCTGATCCGGCTGCAGGATGGGATGTACCTGAAGCGAGAAGGCGTGTTGAGCCGCGTGCCGAACGGCAGCTCGATGGACGCGCTGATGAGGAAGTCGCTCGATGAGCTGCGCCAGCTCCTGGAGCAGGAGCGGCCGGCAGCATCGTTGCCGGAAGGTGCCGTCCTCGCAGCGCCCATAGAAAGCCAGGAGGTATGGGCTGCCGGCGTGACCTACCAACGAAGTCTCGAGGCGCGAGCGAACGAGGCTGTGAGCTCGGATCCGTATGACCGCGTCTATGCGGCCGAGCGCCCTGAGATCTTCTTCAAAGCCACGGCCGGGCGGGTGAGAGGACCAGGTGAGGCGGTGTTCATACGATCTGACTCCACCTGGGATGTCCCTGAGCCCGAGCTGGCCGTCATCTGCAACAGCCGGCTCGAGGTGGTCGGCTATACCATCGGAAACGACGTCAGCTCCCGGAGCATCGAGGGCGAGAATCCGCTGTACCTGCCACAGGCGAAGGTGTTCGACGGATGCTGTGCGCTCGGGCCCGCGGTGGCGCTGGCTTGGGACTTCTCGCCCGCGGATCGGAAGATCGAGCTGGAGATAAGCAGGAACGCATCAGTCGTCTACCGGTCCGATACATCAACATCCGCTATGAGGCGGTCGATTGCTGAGCTGGTGGCTTACCTGGGGCGCGACCAGCGGTTCGAAGCAGGTTGCATCCTCCTGACCGGGACCGGCATCGTCCCACCGTCCGAGTTCAGCCTGAAGGAGGGTGACGAGGTGACCATCAGCATCGACGGCATCGGCCGGCTTGAGAATCCGATTCGACGGCACCACGCATGAGCGGAGGGCGGCTTCAGGGCAAGGTCTGCCTCATCACAGGCGCGGGTTCGGGCATCGGCCAGGCGACCGGGCGCCTTTTTGCCGCTGAGGGAGCCCAGGTCGTCGTCGCCGACGTCGACGACGGGGGCGCGCGCTCGACCGTGGCCGGCATTCGCAAGAGCGGCGGGGCGGCTGTCGCGGAGCACGTTGACGTCACCGACGAGCAGGACACCGTCGCGCTGGCGGCGAAGGTGGCAAGGCGGTTCAAGCGCATCGACGTCTTGTTCAACAACGCCGGCATCAGCGGGGTGGGGGACGTGCTCGAGACCGAGCCTGCCCTCTTCGATCGGGTGATGAAGGTGAATGTGCGGGGCGTCTTTCTTGTCAGCCGGGCGGTCGTGCCCTACATGATCAAGCAGGGGTCGGGCTCGATCATCAACATGTCGTCCTGCATCGCCGAGATCGGCCTGGCCCGTCGCGTCTCCTATGCGGCTTCCAAAGGCGCCGTCCTGTCGATGACGAAGTCGATGCAGGTCGACCTGGCACAGCACGGCATCCGGGTGAACGCGCTCCTGCCCGGCACCATCCTCACGCCGTTCGTCGAGCGATACCTGAAGGAGTCGTACAGGGATCCTGAGGAGGGCTACGCGTCGATCCGCAAACGCCAGCTCACCAGCGAGCTCGGCCGGCCTGAGGACGTGGCGTCGGCCGCGCTCTACCTTGCCTCGGACGAGTCCAGGTTTGTGATGGCGTCAGGCCTGGTCGTCGACGGAGGGGTGAGCGGCGCCAAGTAGCCTCGGCCGGCTACCGCTGCTCGGGTTCCGCCTTGGCCTCCAGCCCTTCCTTCAGCAGGCCTTCCAGGTCCAGCCTGGTGCCGCTGAACGTGAGGTGGCCGTCTTTGTCTTTCGGCCACTGGTCCTCGGGGCGATCCCAGGCCAGCTCTAGGCCGTTGCCGTCGGGATCGCGAAGGTACAGCGCCTCGTGCGTGCCATGGTCGTTGACGCCGTCGAGGGGCCATCCGGCCTCGGCGAGGCGTCGGAGCGCGTCGCCCAGCGCGGCTCGTGTCGGATAGAGGATCGCGACATGGTAGAGCCCGGTGGTACCTGGAGGCGGGGGAGAGCCGCCCTTCGACTCCCATGTGTTGAAGCCCAGGTGGTGGTGATAGCCACCGGCGGACAGGAACAAAGCGTCGCGCATGCGCACGACCACGTCGAAGCCGAGGATGCCCACGTAAAAATCGTGCACGCGGTCGATGTCTGCGGTCTTCAGGTGGACGTGGCCGATTCTCGTCCCCGGCGCGACGGACAGGGGCGCACGCTCCCGAGGGACAACACCCGTGTCGTACTGGGTCTCCGTCGGTGTTTTGGTGTCCATGCCCTCTACCTCCAGACCTTACGCCGGTGGGCCAGCCAGCTTCCAGCCGTTCTGCCAGGGCCAGCCGTGGCGGATCTGGAGGCTGACGATCAGGAGCCCCATCGCTTCGAGGGCGCGGGCCATGACGAGAGGCCCGGCGTCGACGGGACGGTACCCGATCGATTCGACCAGCTCGAGCACCTTCTCCCTGGCGCCGTCGTCGTCTCCGGCGACGAAACCATCCAGGCGCGTCCCGTCCACTGCCGGATCGGCCATCCGGGCCGCGAAAGAGTAGTTGAACGCTTTGACCACCATGACCTTCGGGTGACGCTTCTGGATCTCTTCGGCATTGGAAGGCGCGGCGAACACCTCGGCGGGATTCTCCAGGTTGATGTGGTTGGTGACGTCGACGACGACTTTGCCGTCTACCGACGACCCCAGCCCGCGGAACACCTCGCCGAGCTTGTCGTACGGCACCGCCACGATCACGAGGTCCGCATCGCCGACGGCCTCGACGTTCGAGCGCGCGGCGTTGGCGCCGATCGTCTTGGCCGCCTCGGCGGCGTTCTCGGCGTTGGCGGAGCTCATGGTCACCGAATGGCCGGCGCGCACGCTGGATTTCGCCAGCGCTTTGCCCACGTTTCCCGAGCCTATGATTGCGATCTTCATCCAGTCTCCTCCGAGCCCCGACTTTCCCAATCTCAAGGACGAGAACAGGCGCTGATGGTCACTTTATTCGAGATCGTGAGATGAGCCTCGACTGGACGCCCGCAAAGGTTCCGCCGCGCGAAACGATCACCGGTGCGACCGTGAGCCTCGAGCCGATCGACCCCGAAAGGCACGCGCGGCCTTTGTACAGCGCGTCTCACGCGGACGGGGTCGCGGAGCCATTGTTCCGATACCTCCCGTACGGGCCCTTCGCCGGCTTTGACGCCTTCAAAGCCTGGCTCGACGAGCGCGCCGCCTCGACGGATCCCTATTTCGTTTGCGTCGTGGATCGCGAGACGGGATCGCCACAAGGCATGGCCAGCTTCATGCGGATCGCCCCCGAGCATGGCGTGATCGAGATCGGGCATATCTGGTTTGCACCCTCGCTTCAGCGCACGCGTCAGGCGACCGAGGCGATCTATCTCATGGCGCGTCACTCATTCGACGACCTGGGCTATCGGCGGCTCGAGTGGAAGTGTGATGCGCTCAACGAGCCCTCGCGACGCGCGGCTGAGCGCTTCGGCTTCACGTTCGAGGGAGTTTTTCGGCAGCACCTCGTCGTCAAAGGGCGCAATCGCGATACCGCCTGGTTCTCGATTCTCGACGGCGAGTGGCCGGCCGTCCGAGCGGCATTCGAAAAGTGGCTTGCGCCGGAAAACTTCGACGCCGCCGGCCGGCAGCGCCGATCGCTCGCGGACCTCCGAGAAGCTCGGCGGGGGTGATGCTGGGTGCGCATCTGCACCTGGAACATCCAGCTCGGGTTGCGGCTCGATGAGGTGCTGGACGTGGTTCGGAGCCGGATGGACTTTGCCGGCGTCGACCTGTTTGCCCTGCAGGAAGCGTCGACTCATCGTGGCCGGCCCGACGCTGAAGCGATCGCTGCCGCCCTCGGCGGCGATTATCGGTACTTCCAGGCCACCGCGCAGCGGCGACGGATGGCGATCCAGGCCAACGCGCTGATCTGGAGACAGGACGTTTTCGAGCCCAGCGGAGCTCCGCGGGTTCTTCCGCTGCCGGGTCCTGGCACAGTCGCTGTGCGGCGACTGGAACGCACCCTGCTTCGAGCAGTGCGGCCCCAGGCCCGCATGGCGCTCTGCGCCGAATCGGAGGCGTTGCGCGTATACGTCTTGCACCTCGATGTCATCGGTTTCGGACACAAGCTGGAGCAGTTCATGGCGGTCATCCGCGACATGGCGGCGCGCCCGCCGGTGCCGCTCACGCTCGTTGCCGGCGATCTCAACACGTTCGGGCCGGCTCGCGGGTCACTGTGGAGGGACATCGCCGCCGCCGCCAGGGCCGCAGGACTCGTAAACGTGACGGCGGGCATCCGCCGCACCCACTGGACCGGCCAGAAGCTCGACGCCATCTATGCCCGGGCCGCCGCTCCCTCCAGCCATCGAGCCTGGACGCTGAAGGTGCGCGCGTCGGATCATCTTCCTGTGTTCGCCGAAATCGATTTTCGGGCTCCCTAGCCGTCGGGATGGGATCAGGCCTGGTCGTGCTTCACATCGACGGGCTCGGGGCCGACTCCCTGGAGGAGGCCCTGCGCGAAGGGATCATGCCCTTCACGCAGCAGCTCATCGATCGGGAGGGCTACGAGATCCACCGCTATCGATGCGGTATCCCGTCGACGACACCATTCGCGCAGGCCGGGATCCTGTACGGCGACAACTCCGAGATCCCGAGCTTCCGCTGGTGGGACCGCGAACGTCAGGTCCTCGTTCAGTTCGGGACCGCTTCGACGTTCAAGAAGGTGGCCGACAAGTACTTCGCGGTCTGCAAGCCATTGACGCAGGAGGGTGCGTGCATCGCGGCCTGCTACCCGGCCGGGGCGGCCGAGGACTTCGGCATCGCCTACCGCGAGCGTACCTATGCGGGGGTAGAGAGGTCGCGCTCGGCATGGCGCGTTCTTCTCCCATACATGGCCAATCCCCTACACCTGGTCGACTGGCTGGGGCACACCCTGGTCTCGATCTGGCGCATGGCAGTCGAATACTCGAGGGCTCGCGCCAGCGGGGGGCGACCCGCGCGCGCCTACGTCCTCAGCGACGCCGCCAACGAGATATTCGTCCACCACCTCACGCTCTATGCGGTCGAGAAGGCCATGCACAAGGGCTTCTCGCCCATCTATGCGGGTTTCTACGCCTTCGACGAGACAGGCCACGCCTTCGGCCCGGACCACGGGCAGTCGCTCCGCGTCCTCAGGCAGGTCGATCACACCATCAAGAAGGTGGCCGAAGCACGCCGCGGTCGCTATGAGCTCGTCGTCCTTTCGGACCACGGGCAGATCGAGACCGAGCCTTTCTACCATGTCGACGGCGTGCACCTCGGGAAGCTGGTGGCCGGCTGGATGCCCGGATGCCACGTCCGGGAGATGAAGGGAAAGGCATTCGGCGCAGAGCTGGACCACGCCGAGGGCGTCGTCTACATCACCTATTCAGGAGGCCTCGGCCACCTCTACCTGGCGGAGCACCGGCGCCGAGTCCCGTTCGAAGAGTTGGAAAAGAGGCACCCTGAGCTGGTGCGCGAGCTCGGCGCCAACGATCGCATCGCCCTCGTGATGGGTCGCGAGCGTGGCGATCACGTGTTCATCTCGGGCGGAGTGATGTATCGCAACGAAGCGGTGAAGGAGGTCCTGGCGCGCTACGACGACGCCGACATCCTCTACCAGCAGCTGTCCCGGCTCAATTCGTTCGAACACTCTGGCGATCTCGTCTTCTTCGGCGCGTTCAGAGAAGACAGGCAGGTCAACTTCGAGAACCAGGCGGGCGGGCATGGAGCGTTCGGTGGCGAGCAGGCCCATCCGTTCCTGCTCACCAAGCATGAGTGGGCGATCGACACCAGCGACGTTCGCGGCGCGCACCAGCTTCACCCTATCCTGTGCGACCTGCGCGACCGCCTCAAGGGAGGGCCGGCCGCGTGACCGGCCCCCTGGTCAAGCGTTCAGGTCAGCTGCAGCCTGTCGTCGCTCCGCAGTTCAGGCACTTGTAGCAAGAGCCCGAGCGGACCGTGATCGCGCCACAGTCCGGACAGGCCGGGGCGTCCGTGTTGATGAAGGCGATCTTCTGGATCCCGTTCGCAGGGGTGGCGATCACCTTCAGCTCGTTCGACGGCTTGACTTCCGAAGCTGAGGCCGGGGCTGCTGCAGCCGCAGCCGGCTGGTCGCGCCGAACGACACCCGCATCGTCCTGGTCCTCGACCGGAAGGAAGTGGCTGGCCATCCAGCGGAAGATGTAGTCCACGATCGACTTCGCGATCGGGATCTCCTTGTTCTTCGTGAACCCGGAGGGCTCGAATCGCATGTGGCTGAACTTGTCGACCATGAATTTCACCGGAACGCCGAACTGCAGTGCGTACGACGTCTGCGTCGCGAACGCGTCCATGAGACCCGAGATGGTCGAGCCTTCCTTGGCCATGGTCACGAAGAGCTCACCCGGCTGGCCGTCCTCGAACATGCCGACGGTCAGGTAGCCCTCGTGGCCCTGGATGTCGAACTTGTGCGTGATCGACTTGCGCTCGTCAGGCAGCCGGCGTCGCACCGCCCGGTAGTCCGGTCCGGCGGGCTCGGCCTTCTTGTCCTTCGCGAGCGAGGTCGAGAGCGGCTGTGAACGCTTGCAGCCGTCGCGGTAGATGGCGATGCACTTAAGCCCGAGCTTCCAGGACTCCAGGTAGGTCTGCTGGATTTCCTCGACGGTAGCCTCGGTGGGCAGGTTCACGGTCTTGGACATGGAGCCGGAGATGAACGGCTGGACCGCGGCCATCATGCGCACGTGGCCCATCGGCGCGATCGACCGCATGCCCTTCACCGGCTTGAACGCGCAGTCGAACACCTTCAGGTGCTCTTCCAGCAGGTGCGGGGCGCCCTCGATGGTGTCGTTGTCGTCGATGTACTCGACGATCTCCTTGACCTGTTGACCCTCATACCCGAGCTTGCGCAGCGCGGCGGGCACGGTGCCGTTGACGATCTTGAGCAGGCCGCCGCCGACCAGCTTCTTGTACTTGACGAGCGCCAGGTCCGGTTCGATGCCGGTGGTGTCGCAGTCCATCATCAGGCCGATGGTGCCCGTAGGTGCGAGCACCGTCGCCTGGGCGTTGCGATAGCCGTGCAGCCGTCCGAGCTTGACCGCGTCGTCCCAGGTGTCGCGGGCGGCGTCCACGACGGCGGCCGATTCCGGCGACGTGCTCAGCTGGTGTGCGGCCTGGCGGTGCTTCTCCATCACCCGCAGCATCGGCTCTCGGTTCTTCGAGTACTCGCTGAACGGGCTCTTGACCTGGGCCATGCGCGCCGACTGCGCGAACGCCCGGCCGGTCATGATCGCGGTGATGGCGCCGGCGAAGCGCCGGCCTTCGTCCGAGTCGTACGCCAGCCCCATCGACATGAGCAGCGCGCCGAGGTTCGCGTAGCCGAGGCCGAGCGGGCGCAGCGCTTCCGAGTTCTTGCCGATGGCCGGGGTGGGGTAGGACGCGTTGGAGACGAGGATCTCCTGGCCGGTGAAGCAGATGTCGACGGCGTGGCGGAAGCGATCGACGTCGAACGTTCCATCGTCCGCCTGGAACTTCATCAGGTTCAGCGAAAGCAGGTTGCAGGCCGTGTCGTCGAGGAACACGAACTCCGAGCAAGGGTTGGTGGCGTTGATGCGACCGGTATTGGGGACGACGTTCCAGTCCTGGATGGTGGTGTCGAACTGAAGTCCGGGATCCCCGCAGATCCAGGCCGCCTCGGCGATCTCCTTCCACAGGTCGCGCGCTTTGTAATTGTCGATGACCCGCCCGTCGACTACTGCCTTGGTCGTCCACGGCTTGTCGTCGACCACGGCCTGCATGAAGTCGTCGGTTGCACGGACCGAGTGGTTGGCGTTCTGGAACTGGACCGAGTCGTATGCACCGCCAGGGACGTTGAAGCCCACGTTGTAGCCGGCCTCGATCAGCGCCCAGGCCTTCTTCTCCTCCTCCGCCTTGCAGCGGATGAAGTCGAGGATGTCGGGATGGTCGGCGTTGAGGATGACCATCTTCGCCGCCCGGCGGGTCGTGCCGCCCGACTTGATCGAGCCCGCGAACGAGTCGTAGCCCTTCATGAAGGAGACCGGGCCCGAAGCCGTCCCGCCGCCCGAAAGCTGCTCCTTGGAGGAGCGCAGCACGGACAGGTTGGTGCCGGTGCCGCTGCCGAACTTGAACAGCATGCCTTCGGTCTTGGCCAGATCCAGGATCGACTCCATCGAGTCCTGGACCGAGTTGATGAAGCAGGCCGAGCCTTGCTGGGAGCGGCCGGGCACCCCGATGTTGAACCAGACCGGGCTGTTGAAGGACGCATGCTGGGTGACCAGGAGGTAGCGCAGCTCCTCCGACCAGTTTTGGGCGTCGTCCTCGCTCGCGAAGTAAGAGCCCTCGCGACCCCATTTCGCCAGCGTTTCGACCACCCGGTCGATGAGCTGGCGAACGCGGGTCTCGCGCTCCGGGCTGCCGAGCCCGCCCCGGAAGTACTTCTGGGCGACGACGTTGATGGCCAGCTGCGACCAGGAACGGGGGACCTCGACATCCTTCTGCTCGAAGATGAGCTGGCCCTTCTCGCCCATGATGGCGGCGGTGCGCCGCTCCCACTCGATCAGGTCGTACGCGTGACTGCCCTCGGGCGTGAAGTAGCGGCCAAACCTCAGTCCTGGTTTGGCGGTCCCGTTCTTGTGGTTCCCGTTCTTGCGGGCTCCGGTGGCGAGGTCAGCTGCGTTTTTGGCCATTTCTTAGAAAACGCCTCCTTCAATCATCCCCGTTGCGGGTTCTTTCAAAGCGCTGATCTGGTACGACGTGGGGTGGGTCGTTGAACTTGTTCGTCAGGGGATGGAAAAGGCCCCGGAGCATGCCCGCCAACTTATGCCCCAGGGCCTCGATGTAACGCCACTGAATATACGAGGCGGCTTTGGGCTTGTCAAGCCCCAAACACAAGATATTCGGTGTCGACAGGCCATCAGGCACCACATGTTGGTGGATTACCTGTGGACAACCCTGGTGACGGAATGGGCACAGGGTGGGCATTGCCTGTGCGAAACCGTGCATAACCGTCCTACCGAGCGGTTTCGAGAAGACCCAGGCTGAGGGGCTCTGTGGACGCCTCCGGACCCCCCATTTCCGCGGTCTGGACGCTCTGGGCGGCGGAGCGGATCTTGGCCGAGACCTGCTTGCCCTCGGTGTACGTGTTCTGGAGCATGGTGAGCGCCCTCTGGAGCTTGTTGTCGAGGATCGCCTCGAGGGTGTCCAGGTGCCTCTCGACGTCGATGAGGGCCGACTGCAGCTTCTCCATATCCACGGTGCGCGCGAACTGCAGGTGCAGCTGATACAGCGTCAGCAGGTAGGGCAGCGCCATGGCATACCCGACGACCATCACGTGACGCCGGTGGGCGCTCACGATGGCGCCGCGACAGACCTCATAGGCCGCGTCGGGGATGACCGCCAGGGCGAATGTGGACGTCGCGGCGGGGTCGATGTACTGGCTCACCTCGCGGACGCGGCGCTCGACCTCGCGTTCCACCTGGGCGGTGAGCTGGGCGCGCCGGGGAGCGTCCAGGCCGGTCTCGGCGAGCTGCTCGAGCGCTCCGCTGGAGACCCACTTGGAGTCGATCGGCAGGAGCTTGCCGCCTGGCAGATGCAGCGCCAGCTCGACAACCTTGCCGCCGACCCAGACGTTGCGCTGGAGCATCTCGGGCGGGAGGTGCTTCAAGACCTCCTCGAGGATGTTTTCGCCGGCGGCGCCGCGTGTGGAGCTCCCGGCGATCACGCTCTCGAGGCGCCTGAGGCTCGAGCGGGCCTCGTCCTCGATCGACTGCCGGGCGACGAGCGCCGAGCCCAGCCGTTCGACGACCGACTGCGTCTGCGCCAGCCGCTCCCGCATCTCGGAGGCCTGGGACTCCTGGGTGAGGCCCCCAGTCTCCAGCCGCCGGCGCAGCTCGGCCACCGCCACGGCCTGGCCGTCGGCGCGCCGGACGAGGCTCCAGGCCAGCGCCGCCACGGCCACCACCCCGGCCAGTACACATACCAGTAGCAGCGCGAACAACAGTTCGAATACCGACATGTGGGGCATTGTAGTCCTGAAAGTGGGTATAGACAAGGGTGTTAACCTGACGCCAATGGCAGCCCCAGAAGTCCACAGACACCCCGAGCCGGTTCCCGATCGCATCCCTCTCGAAGAGGTGTACATGCGCATGGCCGAGGAGCTGGCGAAGCGGTCCACGTGCGCCCGTCTGCAGGTCGGGAGCGTCATCACCACCGGCGACCTGACCCAGGTCCTGGGCATCGGCTACAACGGCAACGCCAAGGGCTTGCCCAACCGCTGCGACTCAACGCAGCCGGGGGCCTGCGGCTGCCTCCACGGAGAGCTCAACTCGCTCGTCAAAGCCGGCGCCCAGCTGCCCGGCAAGCTCATGTTCGTCAGCGATTCGCCATGCGTGATGTGTGCCAAGTCGATCATCAACTGCAACGTCTCGAAGGTCTACTACCGGAGGCCCTACCGCGACCCTGCCGGCCTCGAGGTGTTGCGTCAGGGTGGGGTCGAGGTCGAGCAGTACGACCGCTGGCGCGATCTCTGGCGCTGAGCCTTACTCCGAGATCTCCCAGCCCGACCCGGTCCGCACCATGCGCGGCTCGACGATCGGCACGTGCTTCTGCCGCCGAGCCCTCTTGAAGAGGCCGTTGACCTGCTCACCGGCGGCCACCGACTCGAGGACCCTCCGCGTCGCGTAAACGAGCGTGATCTCCGGGTCGCGCAGAGCTCGGTCGGGCGAGGCCCACACCCAATCGCTCACCTCGTCGGGCTGCGCGCGAACGGTCTGCCGCGCCGGCAGTCGCGCCAGGTAGAACCGCGCGTCGTAACGGCGGCTCAGCTGCGCAGGCGTGACCCAGCGCGCCAGGAGGACGAGCCGATCGAGCGCGGGCTTCAAGCCGCCGGACCGCAGCGCATCACCGAACGAGGTGCCGCTCGCGACCAGCCCGCGGATGCGGGCGGAGTCCTTATCGTGCGCGAAGCGCCGGCCGGCCCTAGCGAGAAGGATGCCGACCTCCTCGAAGAGCTCGCGCACGGCCGCGGCGGCGATGTCGTCTCCCCACTGGGCGTCTTCGGCGTGGACGACGCCGCCGGGAAAGACATAAGCGCCGGGCGCAAAGTCCGCGCCCCGCGGCCGGCGCATGAGCAGCAGCTCCCAGGGATCGCTGCCGCGCACGAGCAGCACGGTCGCGGAGGGTCGCGGTGTGACGGGCGGGCCATCGAGGTTCAACGCGCTCGACGGCAGCGGCGGGATGGCGATGGCCCAAGTCTAGCCGCGCTCCCAAATTAGGATGCTCGGGTGGACCTGGGCATCGCCGGCAAGGTCGGGCTGGTCACCGCCGGCACGAAGGGCATCGGGCTCGGCATCGCCCAGGCGCTTGGCGCCGAAGGCGTGCGCGTTGCGGTCGCGGCCCGAACGGAGGCCGACGTCAGGCACACGGCGGAATCACTGAGCGGTTTGGGTGTGGTCGCGGATCTCTTGACCGAGGCCGGCTGCCGGCGCGCGGTCAGCGAGACCGAGCAGGTGCTCGGACCTGTGGACATCCTGATCAACAACCTCGGCGTACGTGCGGGCAGCTCGTGGGCCGACACCGGCCCGTCCGAGTTCGAGGCCGCCTTCGCGGGCAACCTCGGAGTCAGCGTGCGTATGACGCAGCTCGTGCTGCCCGGAATGCTCGAGCGCGGCTGGGGCCGGATCGTCGTCATCTCCTCGGTCTGGGGCCGAGAGTGGGGAGGGGCTCCGGCGTACAACGCCGCCAAGGCGGCCGAGATCAGCTTCACGACATCCCTTGCGCGCGAGGTGGCGGCGAAAGGCGTGACCGTGAACTGCATCGCTCCGGGTTCGATTCTGTGGGAGGGCGGCGGGTGGTACCGGCGGCAGCAGGCGGACCCCGAAGGAATCGCTGCTTTCGTGCGCTCCGAGATGCCGCTGGAGCGATTTGGCACCGTCGAGGAGGTGGCCGGCGTGGTCGCGTTCGTCTGCTCCCAGCAGGCGAGCCTCCTCAACGGCGCATGCATCGCCGTCGACGGCGGGCAGTCGCGGTCCAACGTCTGAAGTGAGACGTGCGGTCCTCGTGGTCGTCTGCGTGCTGCTCGCGGCCTGCTCGTCATCGAGCGGCGCCGTGCCGCCGCAGAGCCCGTCTTCGAACCCATCCCCGACGACGAGCCCGCTTTTGGGAAGCATCGGCGCCGCGCAATACCGCATCGAAGTCCCGCCGGCGTGGAACGGCACTCTCTTCCTTTACAGCCACGGCTACGTGGCGCCGGGGCGGATCAACCCGGCCGCCGATTCACCGTCTGCGGTCATCTCGTCGTGGCTGCTGGGCCAGGGATACGCGATCGCAGGCTCGTCGTACAGCTCGACCGGGTGGGCGCTCGAGGATGCGTTCAATGACCAGATCGCTCTCCTCGATCTCTTCGATCAGCGTTTCGGGAAGCCAAGACGCGTGATCGCCTGGGGCGGGTCGCTCGGCGGGATCATCACCGCGGGCCTGGTGCAGCTGTACCCCGACCGGTTCGCCGGCGCGATCCCACTCTGCGGCGTTCTCGCGGGCGGCGTGGCCACGTGGAACGCCGGCCTCGACGCCGCCTACGCGTTCAAGACGCTGCTCGCCCCGGGGTCGCGGCTCCAGCTCGTGCGCATCACGGACCCGGAGGCCAATGCGCAGCTCGCGGCCCAGGTGTTCGACCAGGCGTCCGCCTCGCCGGCGGGCCAGGCGCGCATTGCCCTGATCGCCGCGCTCAGCGACCTACCCGGATGGTTCGACCCGGCCGGCGCCGAGCCCCCAGCCACCGATTACGCGGCGCAGGAGGCGGCGCAGGCGCGTTGGGAGTCGCAGGTCGACTTCGCATTCGAGTTCCAGTACCGCTCCGAGCTGGAGCACAGGGCCGGCGGCAACCCGTCCTGGAACACTGGCGTCGACTACGCGCATCAGGTTGCCATCTCGGCCGACCGCGCCGAGGTCACGGCTCTGTACCAGGGCGCGGGTCTCGACCTGGCGGCCGACCTCCGAGCGCTGAACAGCGGTCAGCGAATCGCAGCCGATCCCAACGCGGCCATCTACCTCAACCGGAACGTCTCGTTTGACGGCAAGCTCAGCGTGCCCGTGCTCACCATGCACACCACCGGCGACGGCCTGGTCGTGCCACAGAACGAGTACGCCTACGCCGACGTGGTCAGAGCTGCGGGCAAGCAGGACCTGCTGCGCCAGGTGTTCGTGCACCGCGCCGGCCACTGCGCGTTTTCCGCATCCGAGACGATCGCGCTCATCCAGCAGATGGTCGAGCGGCTCGACACAGGACAGTGGGACGAGGCCGCGCTGCAACCGGCAGCGCTCAACGCGCGTGCACAGGCTTTGGGTGACACCTACCAGACGGTGGGCGGATTCTTCATCACGCCGCCGGCCTTCACGAACTTCGCTCCGGGCCCTTATCCGCGTGGCTAGAATCGCCGTCGTGAAGTTCGAAGGGGTCCTGAAGTCGACGCCGCGCGGCGGTGGCGGCACCCTCGTCCCCATCCCCAGGGAAGTCGCGGTTACGCTCGGCCTCAAGGGGATGCCGAAGATCCAGGCAGTCATCGCCGGCACGCCCTATCGCGGCTCTCTGATGCCCATGGGCGACGGTACCTACTGCCTTGGCGTCTTGAAGTCGATTCAAGAGGCAGCCGGAGTCGGCGTTGGCGACACGATCGAGGTCCACATCGAGCTCGACACCGAGCCGCGCAGCGTGAAGGCGCCGCCCGACCTCGAAGGTGTGCTCGCCAAGGACCGCAAGGCCGCGGCCGCGTGGGCGAAGCTCTCCTTCACCAAGAAGAAGGAGATGGCGGCGTCGCTCACAGAGGCAAAGAAGCCCGAGACGCGAAAGCGAAGGTTGGAGGCCGCGGTCGCGAAGCTGAAATTGGGGGGCCCTACCAGCTAAGGCGCTAGGGGCCGAAGGGGACGGCGCCGAGCTGGGCCGCGATCAATAGCGAGGTCGGGTACAGGCCGAGCCCAACGGCAGCCACGCCGCTCAAGACAATCGCCAGGGTGCTGCTGGCCGACGCGCGGAGCGGCTCGGTTCGCGGAGAGGTCGACCAGACAGGGATCAAGACCCGGACGTAGTAGTAGACGGAAACCACGCTCATGATCACCGCCACCACCACCAACCACGTGTAGCCGGCGCTCACCCCGGCGGTGAACAGGAACAGCTTGCCGAAGAACCCGACCGTCGGCGGGAACCCGGCCAGCGAGAGCATGAAGACGGACATGAGCACGGCCATCGGCCAGTTGCGGCGGTAGAGGCCGCCGAGGTCGGAGAACCGGTCGCGATCGCCCTCCGGGCCGGCCAGCAGCGTCACGACCGCGAACGCGCCGAAGTTCATGAACATGTAGACGAAGAGGTAGTAGAGGACCGCGGCCAGCCCGATCTTGCCGCCCGCGATCACGCCGATGAGCACGTAACCGGCCTGCGCGATGCCGGAGTAGGCGAGCAGCCGCTTCAGGCTGGACTGGACGATCGCCATGAGGTTGCCGACGACCATGCTCGTGGCGGCGACGAAGGCCAGCAGCGCCTGCCACTCGGGCGCGAGGTGGGGGAGGCCGCCGGCGAAAACGCGCACGATCATGGCGAAGGCGGCGGCTTTGGTGCCCACCGACATGAACGCCGTGACGGGGATCGGCGCGCCCTGGTAGACGTCGGGCGTCCACATGTGGAACGGCGCGGCGGAAACCTTGAAGGCGAAGCCGACGCCCATGAGAACGACGCCGAGGATCAGCAGGGGATTGCCGGCTGACTCGGACGCCACCGCTTTCGCGATATCGGGGATCAAGGTCGTGCCCGACGCTCCGTAGACGAGCGCCATGCCGTACAGCACGAACGCGCTGGCGAAGCCGCCGACAAGCAGGTATTTCGCCGCCGCCTCCTGCGAGCGATTGTCGTCCCGAGCGAAGCCGCTCGCCACGTAGAGGGCGATCGAAAGCAGCTCCAGGCCCAGGAAGACGGTGACCAGCGACGTGGCCGACGCCAGCACCATCATGCCAACGACCGCGGCGAGAATGAGGATGTGGAACTCGCCCTCGCGCATCCCGCGCTTCTGCAAATAGGAGTGCGAGATGGCGACGGTCAGGATCCCGAGGCCCGCGAAGAGGATGTCGAAGAACAGCGCGAAGCTGTCCCCGGTCGCCATCCCGTAGTACGCGGAACCGCCGGGCTGGTAAGCCCAGCGAAACACCGCGGTGCCCAGCGAGTACGCAAGACCGGTGACCGCGATCATCGCTACCAACCCGCCTCGGCGCCGGGGCGCGATCACGAGGTCGGCGATGATCGCCAGCAGCATGAAGCCGACCAGCGTCGCGATGGGCGAGATCTGGCCGAGGTCGGCCAGCGCCTGCGCCCAACCGTAGGTCGGGATGGCGGTGAGGATCATCTGTACAGGCCGACCTGCGCAACCGAGGTCATGAGCTGCGTCAGGGCGTCGGGGTAGAGGCCGATGGCGAACATCAGGATGACCAGCGGCGCCACCAGCGCCAGCTGGCCGGCATAGATGTCCCCGCCTGACGGCCTCGGCCCGGCCGGATCGCCATGCATGGCGCCCTGGAACATGCGGAGCATGTAGACGGGGGCGAGCACCAGCCCGATGGCGCCGACGGCCGCCAGCACGGGGGCGCGCTCCCAGGCGCCCAGGAGCGTCATGAACTCGCCGACGAAGCTGTTCAGGCCTGGAAGCCCCAGGGCGGCGAGGACCACGATCGTGAAGACGCCCGCCATCACCGGCATGCGTGGAGCGAGGCCGGCCAGGGCGGTACGATCCCTGGTGCCCGCGCGGTCCGCGATCCAGGCCACGAAGAGGAAGAGGGCCGGGATGATGATCCCGTGGTTGACCATCTGCAGGATCGCGCCCTGCTGGCCCTGGATGTTGTACGAGAAGATGCCCAGGACGATGAATCCCATGTGGCTCACGCTGGAGTAGGCGACCAGGAGCTTCATGTCGCGCTGGGCGATGGCCATCAGGGCCCCCCAGATGATCGCGGCCACGGCGAGCACGGGGATGACCCAGCGCCAGTCCCACCAATCGACAGGGTTGGGAAACAGTGGCACGACGATGCGGAGGAAGCCGTATGCGCCGGTCTTGCCCATCATGCCCGCGAACGTGACCAGCATCGGAGTCGGGGCGGCCATGTACGCGTCCGGCAGCCACGCGTGGAACGGGAAAAGCGGGGTCTTGATCGCAAAGGCCAGCGCGAAGACGAAGAAGAGCCCGAACTGGATCGACGCCGATGGCGGGATGGTCGCGAGCCTGGCCAGGTCGAAGGTCTGCTGGCCCGTGAACACGTACTCGCCGATGACCCCCACCAGCATCAGCAGCGAACCCGCGAGCGTGAACAGGACGAACTTGATCGCGGCTCGCCCCGGCCTCTCGCCCTCGCCGAAAAGCCAGAGCAGGAAGTAGGCGGGGATGAGCATCGCCTCCCAGAACACATAGAAGAGGACGAGGTCGACCGCCAGGAACACCCCGGCCATGCCCGCGGACATGGCGAGCATCAGCGCGATGAATCGGTTCACGTTGCGCGTGGTCACGGGGGTCGCCAGGATCGCGATCACGGTGAGCAGCGCGTTGAGGACGACGAGCCAGATGCTGATGCCGTCCACCCCGAGGTGGTAGAAGACGTGCAGCTGCGGAATCCAGGACACCTGCTCCGTGAACTGATAGCCGCTGTACCCGGGGGCAAAGGCGAGCGCGACGCCGCCTGAGATCCCCAGCGCGACCAGCGACACCAGCACGCCCATCCACTTGGCGAACCGGGGCGGCAAGCCAGCGATGAGGACGGCGCCGAACAGCGGGAGCAGCCAGATGGCGGTGAGGGTCACGAGCTCAGCCTCGCCAGGATCAGCAGCGCCACCACGACAGCGCCTGCCACGAACACGAGCACGTAGTTCCGAAAGTAGCCGGTCTGGGTGAGGCTGAGATAGTGCGCTGACGCCTCCACGCGGTCGCCGGTGTCGGCCAGGGAGCCGTCGATGATCGGCTCCTCGACATATCGCAGCCCGTCGCGTGCGAGCGCGTCCATGGGGCGGACGAAGATCGCGTCGTAGAGCTCGTCGAAGTAGTACTTGCGCTCGAGCAGGCGCTGCGCCCACGGCACGACCGCGGTCCAGGGCTTCCAGGCGTGCTGGACATAGATGCGGTAGGCGGCCACGAAGAGGACGACGGCCAGGATCATGGTCACGAAGGTCGCTCCCACCTCGGAGGCGCCGCCCTCCCAGGGCTGCGCGCCGACGGCGCTCATGAGGAAGTCGTCGACCAGGTGCGGGCCTGATCCGAGCGCTCGGGTCTGGATGAAGCCGCCGATTGTCGCCAGGACGGCGAGGATGAGGACGGGGATGAACATCACGGAGGGCGCCTCGTGGGGGTGCTCGACCGGCCGGTCCGGCGACGGCTTGCCCGCGAAGGACATCCACCACATTCGTCCGGTGTAGAAGCCGGTGACGAGCGCCGTGACGAAACCGAACACGTACACGGCCAGCGCCAGCGAATCGCCTGGCTTGGAGAAGGCGGCGCCGAGAATCTGCTCCTTGGAGAAGAAGCCCACCAAGGGGATCACGCCGACCAGCGAGAGAGAGCCGATGAGGAATGCCACCGAAGTCGGGCGCATCTGGCGCCACAGGCCTCCGAACCTGCGCATGTCCTGCTCGTCGTTCATCGCATGGATGACGTTGCCCGCGGCCATGAAGAGGAGGGCTTTGAAAAAGGCGTGCGAGAGGAGGTGGAAGAAGCCGGCCGAGTAGGCGCCGATGCCGACCGCGAGGAACATGTAGCCGATCTGGCTCATCGTCGAGTAGGCGAGCACGCGCTTGATGTCGGTCTGGACGATGGCGATGGTGGCGGCGAAGAGCGCGGTGACCGCGCCGACGACCGCCACCGCGGCGTGGGCGTATACAGCCTGGTCATAGATTGGATGCATTCGGCCCACGAGATAGACGCCCGCGGTGACCATGGTCGCGGCATGGATGAGGGCGCTGACCGGGGTGGGGCCTTCCATGGCGTCCGGCAGCCAGGTGTGGAGCGGGATCTGCGCGGATTTCGCCACGGCGCCGACGAGCAGCAGGAATGCCGCCAGCTCGAGCGGGCCAGAGTCGCGCATTCCCGGTGCGTAAATGCAAAGGCGGCCGCCGCTGCAGGGGTTCACGGCATCAAACACGCGCGCGTATGTGGTCGCGTGGTAAGTGACGAAGATGACGAATGTCCCGAGGATCATTCCGACATCGCCGATGACGTTCATCACGAACGCCTTGCGTGCGGCCAGCACCGCGGAGCGGCGCTGGTACCAGAAGCCGATGAGGAAGTAAGAGCTCAGGCCGACCAGCGCCCAGCCGACGATGAGGAAGATGAAGTTGCCCGCAAGGACGAGCAGCAGCATCGAGAACACGAAGACGTCCATGTACGTGAAGAAGCGCGCGTAGCTGGGCCCGTCCTCGTGCTCCATGTAGCCGACCGCGTACGTGACGATCAGCCCGCCCACGCCGGTGATGACGAGGCACATGAAGATCGAGAGGTTGTCGATGAGGATGTTGAACGGCACGTCGAATGAGCCGCTCCGGATCCACGTCCAGTAGTAGAAGTCGCCGGACGCGTTGTTGAAGAAGAGCGTCAGCGTGACCACGAAGGACGCCCACACGACGCCAGGACCGACGAGCTTGGTCACGATCCGCGGCAGCCGCCAACCTCGCCCGGCCAGCAGGATCGCGCCCGCGGCGGGAAAGACCAGGATCAGCAGCGCCAGCGTGCTCAACCCTTGAGCTCGCTGAGGTCGTCGACGTCCTCGACATCGCGGCGGCGGAAGATGTCGACCAGGATCGCCAGGCCGATCACGGCCTCGGCGGCGGCGACGGTCATCGACATGAGCGCGAACAGCTGGCCGTCGAGGTTCTGCAGCTGGCGCGAGAAGGCGACCAGCGTGAGGTTCGCCGCGTTGAGCATGAGCTCGATGCAGATCAGGATCACCAGCGGGTTGCGGCGGATCAGCACACCGATGGTGCCGAGGATAAAGAGGATCGCGGCCAGGAGCAGGAACCAGGAAGTGTCCAGCTGCGAGCCGCCCGCATTGAAGCCGCTCATCTACGAGGTCGGGTCCTCACCGGTCGTCGCCCTCCTTGCGGCTGAGGTAGATGGCGCCGATCGCGGCCACGAGCAGAAGCAGCGACGTCAGCTCGAACGGGTACAGAAACTTGGTGAACAGGCCGATTCCAATCGATTGCACGGTGCCGAAGGCGCTGAGGTCGGTCGTCTGGTCGGGCTGCCGGTACTGGACGCCCTGCAGCATTGCCCACAAGAGGCCGAACAGCGCGAGGATGAACAGCGAGGAGAGCGCGGTCTGGAAGCGGAGGCGGCCTCGGCCGATCTCTTTCGCCGGGCCGAGCAGGGCGATCACGAAAAGGAACAGGACCATCACGGCCCCGGCGTACACGATCACCTGCGCGACGAAGATGAACTGAGCGCTGAGGAGCAGAAAGAGAACCGACAGCGCGATCATCACCACCACCAGGCTGAGGACGCTGCGGATTGGCTGGCGGAAGCTGATCACGCCGACGCCTCCCGCCACGGCGACGGCGGCGGCGATTAAGAAGATCGCGATCGCCAAGATCTAGGTTCGAGTAGTGCCTCCCCGCTCGCGGGGAGGGTCAGGGTGGGGGTGCTGGCTTGCCGACAGCCGCGCCTCGACGTCAGGAGGGAGCGGCTCCAGCAGCTTCTCCTTGGTGTAGATGAACTTCTCGCGGCTCGTGTCCGACAATTCGTACTCGGGGCCCAGCACGATCGCCTGGACCGGGCATGCATCCTCGCAGTAGCCGCAGAAGATGCATCTCAGCATGTTGATCTCGTATGTCTTCGCATACCGCTCGCCGGGCGAGACGCGGTTCTCGTCGGTGTTCTCCGCGGCGATGACCAGGATGCAGCCCACCGGGCACGCGGCGGCGCAGAGCTCGCACCCGATGCACCGCTCGAGCCCGTTCTCGTAGCGCCGCAGGTAGTGCCGGCCCCGATAGCGCTCGGACCGCGGGCTCTTGTCCTCGGGGTATTCGAGCGTGACCGCGGGCGAGAAGAACTCGCCCAGCGTCGTCTTGAGCCCGGTGGCGAGGGCGCCGATGTCGCCGGCCACGCTGGGCCGCTTGCCCTCTGGGCGCGGAGGGACGCCTTCGTCGGTCCCGCGCAAGGGCGTCGGGTGCTCCGGCCTGCCGTCCGTCTCCTGCTCGTCGTCTGACATCGACTACCCCTGCGTCGCCACCAGGATGACCCCGGTGACGACCACGTTGACGATCGCCAGTGGCAGCAGCACCTTCCAACCCAGGCGCATGAGCATGTCGTAGCGAAGCCTGGGGAACGTGCCCCGAAGCCAAATGTATAGGAACAGCAACAGCACGACCTTGAGCAGGAAGGCGAGCACAGGCGGTACGAACCACAGGTACCAGCCGCCGAAGAACAGGAGTGCCGCGAGCGCCGAGACCGTGATCATGTTCACGTACTCGGCCAGGTAGTACATGACGAACTTCAGGCCCGAGTACTCGGTGAGAAAGCCGCCGATGAGCTCCTGCTCGGCCTCGGGCAGGTCAAACGGGGCGCGGTTGGTTTCGGCGACCGCCGCGATGATGTAGATGACGAAGCCGATCGGTGTCAGCAGGATGAGCGGAAGCGGCCCGTGGTACGGCCCCCAGGTCACGGTGTAGCCGACGATGTCCCGGAGTCGAAGCGAGCCGACGATCATGAACGTGGGCACCAGCGCGAGCCCGAGCGACATCTCGTAGCTGATGAGCTGCGCCGCCGACCGCACACCGCCCAGCAGCGAGTACTTGTTGTTGGATGCGTATCCGCCGATGAAGATCGCGTAGACGTTCAGCGAACTGAACGCAAAGATGAGAAGGACGCCGATGTTGACGTCGGCGATCCAGTACGTGACGTTGTACCAGAGGCCGATCGGGATAACCGCCCACGACAGGAACGCCGCCGCCACCGCGATGCAGGGCGCGACCACGAACAGGAGGCGCTCGGTCTTCGCCGGGACGAAGCTCTCCTTGAACGCGAGCTTGATGCCGTCCGCGGCGAGCTGCATCAGGCCGTAAGGCCCGACGCGGTTGGGGCCCGGCCGGCGCTGGATGTGGCCGAGGGCCACGCGCTCGAACCACACCGTATACGCGGTGGCCGTGAGCACGACGAAGAGCAGCAGCGCCATCGCCGCGACGACGACGACCCAGTGGCCGACCGGGTCGTTGTAGATGCCGCTCATGGGTGCGTCGGTCCGATGAGGACCGGCTCGGGTTCGCGCTCGGCCGACGGCGGCTGCGCGAGCGCCGCCAGCTCCGGTATCGCGCCCGCCGCCTCGCGCTGGATGGCGGAGACGCCGGCGTAGTCGAGGTTCAGGCCCAGCGCCACGCCCAGCTCGCTGAGCACCTCCCATGACTCCTTGAGCGGGGCGTCCACCTCGATCGGCGGCCGGAGAAACTGCACGGTTCCTTCCAGGTTCGTGTAGCTGCCCTGCCGCTGCGCGAAAGTGGTGGCCGGCAGCACGACGTTGGCTTGTTCGTTCTCCGGCCTGGGCAGGTGGTCCCATGCGGCCAGGAACTTCACGTTCTTCCCGATGCCCGCGGCCGGCGGTGGCCCCCAGCTGAGCAGGGCCTCGACGCCGTCCAGCGAGTCCCACCCGGCGACGCCCGCCGCGAGCGCCCCACGCTCGTTGGTGGCGCGGTAGAGTGGCATGACCTTACCGCCGACCGCTTCTGCAAGCTCGCGGCACGACTTCGTCAGGTCGACGATCTCCTCGCTCCCGTGGCCGTCGCCGAAGAGGATGGCGACCGGCCCGGCCGGCGATTTCAAAAGCTCGTGAGATGCGAGCTTGCGCACCTCGGCCGCCGCGGACCCGGGCGCGTTGCGGATGTGCAGCGTGCCGGGGTCGCGGTCCAGGTCGACGCCATCAGGGTGGATGACGATCAGCCTCGCCCCTCGCTTTGACACCGCCTTCTTGATGCGCAGGTTGACGATCGGCACGTCGTTCTCCGTGTCAGAGGCGACGACGACGATGACGCGCGCGTCCTCGATCTCCTTGATGCGAAGCGTGTTGATCGGGGGCCTGGGCAGCGCGGTGCGGCCGTGCATCTTGACCAGGGCTCCGTGGAGGGGACCGGCGAGCAGGCGCTTGAACAGGAACGCCTCCTCGTTGGTGATGTCGCTCGGCAGCGAGATGCCCAGCTTCGATCCCTTGCCTTTGATCCCGTTGGCCACAGCCGTCAGCGCGTCCGCCCACGTGGCCCTGGCGCCCTCGATGCGCGGCGTCCGCAGGCGGGAAGGATCGTTGACGTCGGTGTAGTCGAACCGGCCGCGGTCGCAGATCCAGCCGTCATCGATGGAAGCGTTCTCGCGTGAGGTAACCCGGACCAGCTGCCCGCGCCGCTGCCAGAGATTCACATTGCAGCCGACGGCGCACTTCGAGCAGATGGTCGGCGTGTGCGTCATGTCCCACGGCCGCGATTCGAAACGCCACACGCGCGAGGTGAGGGCGCCGACCGGGCAGAGGTCGATGATGTTGCCGCTGAAGATCGACTGGAGCGGCTGGTCGAACTGGCTCGCGATGTATGACTGGACCCCGCGCTGATCGACCGTCAGCTCCTGCTTCCATGTGATCTCGTCGTAGTACCGCGTGCACCGGTAGCAGAGGACGCAGCGCTCGCGGTCGAGGGCGATGGTCTCGGAAAGAGGGATCGGCTTCTTGAAGTGCAGCCGCGGGCCGTCGATGCGGCTCGTCGGGTAGCCGTGTCGGAACGTGAAGTCCTGGAGCGGGCATTCGCCGCCCTTGTCGCACACGGGGCAGTCCAGCGGGTGGTTGACGAGCTCGTACTCGAGGATGTCGGCTCGCGCCTGCACGGCCATGGCGCTCAGTGTCTTGACGACCATGCCTTCGGCCACCGGCCGGATGCAGCCGGCCTGTGCGACGGGCGGGCCCGGCGCGATCTCGACCAGGCACATACGGCACGCGCCTACCGGCTCGAGCTTGTGGTGGTAGCAGAAGACGGGGATCTCGATCCCGACCGTCTTCGCCGCCTCCACCACAAGCGTGCCGTCGGGCACGGAGATGGCATGCCCGTCGATCGTGAGGTTGACCATCTTCATCTCAGGCATGGGCGAGGGCTCCTTCGACGGAGCACGTGTGCTGCAGGCAGTGCTCCTCGTACTCGTTTCGGAACCGCGCCATCGTCGATTGGATGACAAAACCGGCGGAGTCGCCAAGGCCGCAAAGGCAGCGACCGCCCTGAACACCTTGCTGAATCCGGTCGAGGAGGTCCAGCTCGAGCTGGCTGCCTTCATTGGCCAGGATGCGATCGAAAGTTCTCACCGCCCAGTTGGTGCCGACCCGGCACGGGGTGCATTTGCCACAGGACTCGAAGGCGTAGAAGCGCACCAGCCGCGCGGCGGCTTTGACGACGCAGTGAGAGTCGTCCATGACGATGATCCCGCCCGATCCGCCCATCGTGCCCAACGCCTTGAGGCCGTCGAGGTCGGTCGAGGTGTCGAGCATCGAGGCGGGAAGGACCTTGGCCGAAGAGCCGCCGGGCCAGAAGACTTTGATCTTCCGGCCGGGGAGCGCGCCGCCGGCCAGCCCCTCGATGATGTCGCGGTAGGTGATGCCGATCTCGATCTCGTAGTTGCCGGGTTTCTGGACGTCGCCGCTGACGGTGACCATTCGCGTGCCCTTGGCCTTCTCGGTGCCTCGCTTGGCGTACTCGGCCCCGCCGTGGCGGATGATCCAGGGCACCGTCGACAGCGTCTCGACGTTGTTGACCGCCGTGGGCATGCCCCAGGCGCCCTTCAAGGCCGGGAACGGAGGACGTGAGCGCGGCTGGGCGCGCTTGCCTTCCAACGATTCGAGGAGCGCGGTCTCTTCGCCGCAGATATAAGCGCCGTGCCCGCGATACAGGCGCATGTCAAGCGGATAGTCGATCCCGAACGGACGCTCGCCCAGGTAGCCCTTGCGACGGGCTTCGGCGATGGCGTCTCGCAGCATCTCGTACGGGAGGTCGTACTCGCCCCTGATGTAGACCCAGGCTGTGTGCCCGCCGATCGCGAACGCGGCGATCGCGGCGCCTTCGACGAGAGCGTGCGGCGAGTTCTCCAACAGGTAACGGTCCTTGGCGCTGCCCGGCTCGGATTCGTCTGCGTTGACGACGATGTATTTCGGGCCGGGATGGTCCTTGGGCACGAACGACCACTTGGTGGCGGTCGGAAAGTCGGCGCCTCCCCGTCCGCGAAGGCCGGACATCTTGACCTCGTCGATCACCTGCGCCGGCGTCATCTCGCCGAGCACCTTGCGCAGCGCCGAGTAGCCGCCGAGTGACTCATAGACGGCGAGCTTGTGGAGGTTCCGCTTGGAGAACCACTCCGTCAGCACGGGACCGCCGACGGTCCCCCTCTGCTCAGCCACTCTTCTTCTTCTTTGTCGTCGCCGCGCGCCTCCTGGCCGGCGCGGGCTTCGCGGCGTCCGTCTCGGCGCGGGCCGCAGCTCTCTGGTACCGCCGCGGCAGCCGGCGATCGTTGACCAGGGAGTCGATCCTGGCGGGGGTCAGGTCCTTCTCGTACCGGCGGTCGAGGCGCGCCACCGGCGCGTATTCGCACGCGCCCAGGCATTCGACCTCCTCGTAAGAGAAGAGCCCGTCCTTCGAGACCTCCCCGGGTTCACTCAGGCCGGTGGCGCGCTTGACGCCCTCGACGATCTCGTTGGCGCCGCGCAGCATGCAGCTGAGGTTCGTGCAGACGTAGAAGCGATGCTTGCCGACGGGCTGGAGGTGGAACAGCGTGTAGAAGGTCGCCACCCCCTCCACGTAGCCGGGATCGAGCTGCAGCGCCGCCGCGACCTCGCTCATGGCCTCCGGTGTGAGGTGGCCGAGCTCCTCCTGGGCGAGGTCCAGGGCAGGCATGACCGCCGAGCGGTGCTGCGGATACTTTGCCGGGAGCTCGCGAATCTCGTCCAGGATGTGTGCCGAAAGGGTGCTCATCGATCGCAGTCTCCGAGCACGGTGTCGGCCGTGCCGATGATGGCGATCATGTCGGCGATCATGTGGTTGAGGGCCATCCTCTCCAGCGCCTGCAAGTTGACGAACGACGCCGCGCGAAACTTCACACGGCGCGGCTTGTGCGTGCCGTCGCTGACGATGTAGCAGCCGTTCTCGCCGCGCCCGGACTCGACCGCGACATAGGCGTCGCCCGCCGGCACCGAGTAACCCTCTGTGAACAGCTTGAAGTGATGGATGACCGCCTCCATCGACGTCTCGAGCTCTTCGCGCGGCGGCGGCAGCATCTTGCGATCGTCGACGTTGACCGGTCCGTCCGGAAGCCGGTCCAGCGCCTGGCGCAGGATCTTCACCGCCTCCCGCATCTCCTTGATGCGCACCAGGTAGCGGCCGTAGCAGTCGCAGTCGTTCGACACCGCGACCTCGAAGTCGTAGCTCTCGTAGCCGGAGTAAGGGATCGACTTGCGCAGGTCCCACGCCACGCCCGACCCGCGGAGCATCGGGCCTGTGGCCCCGAGCACCTTTGCGTCCTCGGGCGCAAGCCGGCCGATGCCGATCGTGCGCGAGCGCCAGATCGGGTTCATCGTCAGGAGGGCCTCGTACTCGTCGATGTGCGCCGGCATCTCGCGGACGAACTTGTCGAGCATCTCGAGAAACCGCGGGGTGGTGTCCGCCATCACCCCGCCGGGTCGGATGTACGAGGTGTGCATCCTGAAGCCGGAGATCTCCTCGTTGAGGTCCATGATCAAATCGCGCTCGCGGAAGCAGTACATGAGCATCGACATGGCGCCCAGCTCGAGCCCGCTGGTCCCCATCCATACGAGGTGCGACGACAGCCGTGTGAGCTCGCACATGATCACGCGCAGCGCCTGTGCCCGAGGCGGCACCTCGACGCCCATCAGCTTCTCCACCGCCAGCGCATAGGCGAGGTTGTTGATCGGCGGGGAGAGGTAGTCGTGCCGGTCCGTCACGACCACGCCCTGCTGCCAGCGCAGCGCCTCCATCTGCTTTTCGATCCCGGTGTGGAGGTAGCCGATCACCGGCTGGACGCGCTTGATCTGCTCGCCATCGAGGTCGACGATCAGGCGCAGCACGCCGTGGGTCGAGGGGTGGTGGGGGCCGAAGTTGACCGTGAGCAGCTCCCCACCGAACGCCCCCTGCTGGCCCGTCCGCGTGACCGTGACGCCTGGCGACTCGATCATGCTTCCTCGGGCGCCGTCTGCCAGGTCTCGTGCTCCTCGGAGAACTCGACGACCTCACCGCCGACCGGATAGTCGCGCCGCAGCGGGTGGCCGACCCAGTCGTCCGGCATGAGGATTCGCGTCAGGTCCGGGTGGTCGGTGAACACGACCCCGAACATGTCATACGTCTCGCGCTCCTCCCAGTTCGCCGGCGGGAAGAGGTCGTGGACGGAATCGATCCGGGGCGGTTCGCCACCTATGAAAGCCCGCACACGGATGTCGGCGGGCTTCTCCAGGTCGCGCAGCTGGTAGACGATCTCGAACCGCTCGGGGAACTCGCGAGATGCGTCGATGAGGTGGTCGACGCAGGTGAGGAAGACGAGCAGCCGGTAGCCGTCACCCTTCAGCGTGGACAGCGCGTCGCGTATGCGCCCCGCGGGCACCGTGACCCATTGGTCACGAGCTGTGACGCCTTTTTCGATGACGAGATCGTCCGCGATCATGAAAGCGGGGTGATTCCCTGAGCCTTTATCCGCTCCTGCAGGATCATCAGCGCGTTCAGGAGGTCCTCGGGCCGCGGCGGGCAGCCCGGGATGTACACGTCGACCGGGACGATCTTGTCGACGCCCTGAAGCAGGGCGTAGTTGTTGAACACTCCGCCGGTGGAGGCGCAGGCGCCCATCGAGATGACCCACTTCGGATCGGGCATCTGGTCGTACACGGTGCGCAGGACCGGGGCCATCTTCTGGGAGACGCGGCCGGAGACGATCAACAGGTCCGATTGGCGCGGCGAGGCGCGAAAGGCCTCCGATCCGAAGCGGGCGATGTCCACACCCGCCGTCGCGGTCGCGATCATCTCGATGGCGCAGCACGCGAGCCCGAACTGCGCGGGCCACACCGAGTTGCCGCGGCCCCAGCCCACGACCTTGCCGAGGGTCGTGGTGAGGATGTTGTCGCCGAGCGACGCCACCAGCTCCTCTACTCCCAATCCAGGCCCCCCTTACGCCAGATGTGGGCGAGCGCGATGGCCAGGATACCCATGAACACGAGCATCTCGATGAGGCCGAACCACTTCAGCTGGCGCAGGAGCACAGCCCACGGATAGAAGAAGATCGCCTCGACGTCGAAGATGATGAAGAGCATCGCCGTCAGGTAGAAGCGAACCGAGAGGCGGCGGTGGGCGGGCGCGTCGGGGATGATGCCGGACTCGTAGGGGGCGAGCTTGCGCTTCGAAGGTCGGGATGGGCCGAGCACGAAGCTCAGGCTTGCCACAGTGACCACGAGCCCGAGGACGATCAGGAAAAAGATGAAAAGCGGGACGTAGCTCTCGAGCAAGTTTCCGAAGCGGCCTCAGGTGTAGGGGCTTTTGGGAACGGCCTTAATTCTAGAGGTGCCTTGAGAAATGCTGCTCAGTGCGCGTCCTTGCGCCTGTGCTCGATCTTGGTGCCATGCGACAGCGTGGCGTGGATGGGGCAGTAGCGGTTGCAGGCCAGGTCGATCGCCTGCTCGACCATCTCCTTGTCGTATTTGCCTTCCCAGCCGGTCACGAACGTGATGTCGATCTTTTTGAAGGCCCGCGGCCAATCTTTCTCCTGTTCGCCCTCGACCTCGACAGACAGCGACGCGAGCGGCTGCTTGAACTTCTTGAGCAGGAGGACGGCGTTGATGCCGGTGCAGCTGCCCAGCGCACCCAGGAGCATCTCAGTCGGGCGCATCGCCTCGTCGTCGCCGAAGGCCGGTGCCTCATCGATCGTGGCTGAATGCCCTGACGCAGACTCGATCTCGAACTTGACCTTGTGACCCGACCATCGCGCGGTCGCTTTTGCCATACGCGAACGATAGCTGCAGGGGCGCCGTATACTCGAACAGTTGCGTAGGGGGGAGTAGCCACTCCCGCAGGTCTCGTCAACACGGCGGCAGCGCCCGGGACCGCAGCGGACCGGAGTCCGCGGCAAGACCTCTACTCGGAGTCGTTCGAGTGGAGGCAAACCATGACCAGGAGCATCGTCCTTTCGGTCCTCGTGATCGCGCTCACTGACGTGACCCTACAGCTGGACAACGCGCTCGCCATCTCGTCCGTCGCGAGCGGCGTGCCTGCGTCGTACCGGCTGCCAGTGCTTGCCGGTGGGGTGTTGCTGGCGGCCGGCTGCCTGCTCGTCTTCACGCTGGTCGGCTCGACCCTCATCGGCCGGATCGTCTGGCTGAAGCCGATCGCGGGGCTGGCGCTGATCGTCATCGGAGCCAAGCTGGCGTATGACTTCTTCCGCGCATGAATGAGGCCATCGAGCCGAAGCGCGGCTTCCCGACCCTCTGGCGCGTGGTCGGCGGCGCCCTGCTCGTCATCGCCGTGATCGTGGCGATGGGACTCCTGGTCGAGCACGACCTGTCGGGAGAGGGACCGGATGCAGACGCCTCGATCGGCGAGCTCCTGCGGCACTACGGCTACCTGGTCGGTTTTGCGCTGATCTACATCGAGGAATCGGGGGTTCCGCTGTTCATTCCCGGCGACGCCTTCCTTCTGTATGTCGGCGACCGCCTCCCGCACGACATGCCGGTCCTGTTGGCCGCGTGGATTGGTTTCATCCTCGCCGTCATTTTTGGGGCTACGAACCTGTACCTCCTGTCACGACGCTACGGCCGTCGCCTGCTCCAGCACCGCCTGGCGAGGTTTTTTCACCTGACCCCGGCCCGCATGGACAGCGCGGAACACTGGTTCCGTCGGTGGGGCCCGTGGGCGCTGATCTTCGGCCGCCATATTCCAGGCTTTCGCGTACCGCTGACGGTGGCAGCGGGCATCCTCGAGCTTCCATATCGCGTTTTCGTGGTGAGCGTGGCCGTTTCGAGCGCTGCCTGGGCGGGAGCGTTCTTGCTTCTCGGCGCCGTGTTCGGCAAGTCGCTGGAGAGGTTGATCCGGTCAACCCCGCTGCTGTACATCGGAGTGATCGCGGCCATCATCGTCCTCGTCGTGGTGGTGACCCTCGTTCGTTCGCGGCTGCGCGCGCCAACCGCACCGCGAAACTAGACTCACCCTGTGCCGCACGATCCCAGGGCGAGCTTTGGACCCGTCGCCGCCAACTACTCACGCTCGGTGTTTCATACGTCGTCCGACCGCCTGCAGGAGGTGATCGACCTCGTCGAGCCGCGCCAGGGCGACCTCGTCCTCGACGTCGCCACCGGCACCGGCAACACCGCCTTCGCCCTGGCCCCGCTGGTACGGCGTGTTGTCGGCCTCGACCTCACGACCGAGATGCTCGACGTGGCCAAGCGGATCGCTGATGAACGCGGCAGCAAGAACACCGAGTGGGTGCTCGGCGATGCATCCGCGCTTCCATTCGCCGACGAGACCTTTGACGTCTACGTGGTCAGGGCGGCCCCGCACCACTTTCCGCGTTTCGATGCCTTCTTGAGCGAGGCTTTTCGCGTCCTCAAACCCGGGCGCACCGCGGCCTTCGTCGACTGCGCTCCCCCGATGCCGGCGCGCGACGTGCTGCACGAGGTCGAAAAGCGTCGCGACCCATCGCACGTACGATCGCTGACGGTCGACGAGTGGCGCATGCGGCTGGAGGCCGCCGGCTTCGAGGTGGAGATGGCGCGAGCGCGCGAGCTCGATTGGGGCTACGACGAATGGATGCACACGATGGCCGTCCCACCCGAGGTGGCGGCCGAGCTGGCGACCATCATCGAGGCGGCCCACGGCGAGGCGCGGGTCCAGCTGCACCCCGAGCGCAGGGAGGGCAAGCTCTGGCACGCGTACTGGCACTGCCTCATCCGCGCACATAAACCTGCCCTCCCCATCTGATGGGGAGGTCCGGAGGGGCCGGGGAGGGGAGCCGGCTCCTTACTACGGGTGAGCTGATCGTCCTCATCGACAAGGCCGGCCGCCGCCATCGCGTGCGGCTCAAGCCTGGCGAGCGGCACTCGCTCCACTCGGGGGTCATCGCTCACGACGAGCTCATAGGCCGGCCGGAGGGCGTCGTCGTCACCACCCAGATGGGAGCGCGACTGCTGGCGGTGAGGCCCACCTTCGCCGAGCAGGTGACCGGCCGGGTGCGGCAGGCACAGCCGATCTATCCGAAGGACCTCGGCGCCATCCTGGTCAGCGCGGACATCCATCCGGGTGCGAGGGTGCTCGAGGCGGGGACCGGGACCGGCGCGCTGACGCTGGCCCTGCTCCGCGCTGTCGGTCGAGAGGGACGCGTCATCTCGTATGAGCAGCGCGAGGACTTTCTCGAAGCCGCGAGGCGCGCGATCGCCGACACCCTCGGCGAGGTACCGCCGAACCTGGATCTCAAGCTCGGCGACGCCTACGCGGGACTCGAGGAACGGGACATCGACCGCGTCCTGCTCGACCTGCCCGAGCCCTGGCAGGCGGTCCCGGCGGCCAAGGTCGCCCTGCGGCCGGGAGGGATCGTGTTCGCGCACTGCCCGAACGTCAGCCAGGTTCAGCGGTTCTTCGATTGCCTGCGCGAGGTGCGCGGCTTCGGGATGCTGGAGGTGTTCGAGGTGCTCCAGCGAGGCTGGACCGTCCGCGGGCGCAGCCTTCGGCCCTCACATCGGATGGTCGCGCACACAGGCTTCCTGTGCTTCGCCCGCCGGCTGGCCGAGGACGACCTGTTCGAGCCCGAGGGAGAAGGCTTCAGATAGACGAGAGGAGCGTGCGCGGGCGCTAGCATTTGGGGGCCATGATGCCCAGCACAGACGGGGCGCGACAACCGGTCAACGTCACCGTCACCGGCGCGGCCGGCCAGATCGGCTATGCCCTGGTCTTCCGAATCGCCGCGGGCGAGCTCCTGGGGCCGGACCAGCCGATCGTCCTGCGACTGCTCGAGATCGAGCCCGCCATGAAGTCACTCGAGGGCGTCGCGATGGAGCTCGACGACTGCGCGTTTCCACTCCTTCACGACATCATCCTGACGGCCAAGGCGGAGAAGGCTTTCGACGGGACCTCGTGGGCCCTGCTGGTGGGGGCGGTTCCTCGCAAGCAAGGCATGGAGCGGGGCGACCTCCTCTCCGTCAACGGCGGGATCTTCGGCCCGCAGGGCCAGGCGATCGCCGCGCGGGCCGCGAGCGACGTCCGCATCCTGGTCGTCGGCAACCCGTGCAACACGAACTGCCTGATTGCGCGCTTGAACGCCCCCGAGATCCCGGAGGACCGCTGGTTCTCCATGATGCGGCTCGACGAGAACCGGGCCAAGAAGCAGCTCGCCAACAAGGCGGGCGTCCCGGTCGCCGTGGTCACCAACATGGCGGTCTGGGGCAATCATTCGACCACGCAGTACCCGGACGCCCGCAACGCCAAGATCGCCGGGCTTTCGCCGTTCGACGTGATCAAGGACCACGGCTGGCTGAAGGGCAAGTTCATCGAGACCGTCCAGAAGCGCGGCGCGGCGGTCATCGAGGCTCGCGGCCTGTCGTCGGCCGCATCGGCCGCCAACGCGGTCCTCGACTCCGTGAACAGCATCCGCCTTCCGACGCCCTGGGGCGACTGGCACTCGCTGGGGGTGGTCAGCCACGGCGAATACGGCACGCCCGAGGGGCTGCAGATGGGCTTTCCCGTCCGTACCGACGGCTGGCGCTGGGAGGTGGTGTCCGGGCTGGAGCACGACAACGGCGCCCAGGACAAGATCAAGAAGTCCGTCGAGGAGCTCGTCCAGGAACGCGAGCTGGTGAAGTCGCTGCTGCCGGCTTAGATCCAGCGGCGGGGCTGCCGGTCGAGCGAGCGCTCGTCGTCCATCACGACCCGGGAATCGGCGCCCCAGCGCCATGCGGCGATGTCGAACAGGACCAGCACAACCAGTGCCACTACGATCTCCACGCCTCTTAAACCGTTCGGACCAGCGGTTGGTTCCCGAAAACCCCACCTATTCTTGACACATGAGCCTCGCGCTCGACCGCCATGTCTTCCCGTTCACAGCGATCGTGGGCCAGGACTCGATGAAGCTGGCCCTCATCCTGAACGCCGTCGTGCCGACGATCGGCGGCGTTCTCATCCGCGGGGAGAAGGGCACCGGCAAGTCGACCGCGGTGCGGGCCCTCGCCCGCTTGCTGCCCGAGCACAACGTGGTCGAGGGCTGCCATTTCGGATGCGATCCCGACGACCGCGAGGCGCTGTGCGCCGAGTGCAGGGGCCGGCTGCACGACGCCGGCATCCTGCCGTCCCACAAGCGCCGCATGCGCGTCGTAGAGCTGCCCATCAACGCTTCCGAGGATCGCGTCGTGGGCACCATCGACATCGAGGCCGCCCTGCGCGCCGGCGCGAGGCGCTTCGAGCCCGGCGTCCTGGCCGAGGCCAACCGGAACATCCTCTACGTCGACGAGGTCAACCTGCTCGACGACCACATCGTCGACGTCCTGCTCGACGCGGCCGCGATGGGCGTCAACGTGGTGGAGAGGGAGGGCGTGTCGTTCTCGCATCCCTCGCGCTTCATCCTCGTGGGCACCATGAATCCCGAGGAGGGCGAGCTCCGCCCGCAGCTGCTCGACCGATTTGGCCTGTGCGTCGACGTCGAGGGGATCCGCGATCCCGACGAGCGGGTGCTCATCGCCGAGCGGGACGCGGCGTTCAAGCGCGGCGACCACGAGTTCGCCAATGAGTTCGCTGCGGCCGACCACAACCTGGCGCGGGCCCTGGGCGAGGCGATCGCGGCGGTGAGGCTCGTCAGAGTGAGTCCCGGCCAGGCAAGGCTGATCTCGTCCATCTGCGTGGAGGCCGACGTTCTCGGCCACCGCGCCGACGTCGTGATCGACCACGCGGCCCGGGCCCTGGCCGCTTATCGCCGCCATCCGTCGCCCAGCCGGGACGACATCTACGACGCCGCCACGCTTGCGCTGGCCCACCGCGCGCGGCAGCCGGTGAGACGCGACCAGGACGAGAACACGTCGCCGCAGAGTGCGGAAGACCAGGAGGGATCCCAGCCGGCCGACAGCCAGTCGGGCGACCCCCAGGCCTCCGAAAGCGACGCGCCCGCCGAAGCGACGGCTGACGAGAGCTCGAATGCGTCGGACGGCGGGCAGCAGTCCGCGGGCAGCGACCAGGGCATGACCACGGGGGGATCGAGCGCGCACGAGTCGGCGCCAGATGCGACCGAGACCTTCAACCTGCGGCGCATCGACCTGCCGCGCCAGCGACGCGTGCGCAAGCAGGGAGGCAAGCGATCGGCGAGCCAGACCCCCGACCGCCGCGGGCGCTATGTCCGCGCCGAACCGAAGGCGAAGGTCAACGACCTCGCCATCGATGCCACCGTGCGGGCCGCGGCGCCGATGCAGAAGGACCGCGGGCGCCGGCCTGGCGAGCGGCTGAAGCTCGAGCGCGACGACCTGCGGCAGAAGGTGCGCGAGCGCAAGGTGGGCAACCTGATCGTCTTCGTCGTCGACGCGTCGGCGTCGATGGACGCCGAGCAGCGGATGGCGGCCACCAAGGGCGCGATCCTGTCGCTGCTCCAGGACGCATATGTGCGCCGCGACCGGGTGGCGGTGGTGATCTTCAAGAACCGGACAGCCGAGGTGGTGCTTCGTCCCACGTCCAGCGTGTCGCTTGCCCGCCGGCGCCTCGAAAAGCTGTCGGTCGGCGGCACCACGCCGCTCACCCACGGTCTGATGGCGGGCTACAAAGTCGTCAAGACCGAGCTGCTGCGCGACCCCACCATCCGGCCGCTGCTCGTGCTCATCAGCGATGGCCGCGGCAACATCTCGATGTTCAAGGAGGAGCCGCTGGTCGAGGCGCAGAAGGTGGCGGGGATGATCGATGCCGAGGAGATCGATGCGCTTGTCATCGACTCGGCCCGTGACTACAGCCACCTGCCGTCGGTGCAGCACCTGGCTCGCGTCGCGCCGATGTACCAGACGTACGCGATCAACGCGTGCGCGGACCTCGCCGAGCGCATGGGCGCGCACTACTACGGCCTGTACGACCTGTCGCGCGACGAGATCGCGTCAGCTGTGGAGAAGGAGCTCGGCAGAGGCCGGTAACATTCAATCCCCAATGGCAATCGACCGCTACTCCTATCCTTTCACCGCCATCGTCGGCCAGGACGAGATGAAGCTGGCACTGGTGCTCAACGCCATCCACCCCGCCATCGGAGGGGTGCTCATCCGCGGTGAGAAGGGCACGGGTAAATCCACGGCCGTGCGGGCGCTCGCGCACCTTCTGCCCGACCAGCAGGTGGTCGAAGGCTGCCACTTCGGGTGCCACCCGGAGGATCCCGAGGACTGGTGCGCGGACTGCCGGGCGCGGTCGGCCGCCGGCGAGCTGCCGGTGGCGACCCGCCGCATGCGCGTGGTCGAGCTGCCAATCAACGCCTCCGAGGACCGCGTCGTCGGGACCATCGACCTGGAGGCCGCGTTGAAGGAGGGCTCGCGCAAGTTCGAGCCGGGTGTGCTCGCCGAGGCCAACCGCAACATCCTCTACGTCGACGAGGTGAACCTGCTCGACGACCACATCGTCGACGTGCTGCTCGACGCGGCCGCCATGGGCGTCAACACGGTCGAGCGCGAGGGCGTCTCGGTGTCGCACCCGTCGCGGTTCATCCTCGTCGGCACCATGAACCCCGAGGAGGGCGAGCTCCGACCGCAGCTGCTCGACCGCTTCGGCCTGTGCGTGGACGTCGAGGGCATCCGCGACCTCGACCAGCGAGTCGCCATCGTCGAGAAGCGATCCGTGTGGGAGGACGACCCGCACAAGTTCGTTCAGCAGCACGCCGAGTCTGAGCAGGAGGTCCGCTCGAACATCGCCGAGGCGATCGCGACGTTTCCCGAGGTGGACCTGCCGCGCGAGATCCTGCGGCTCATCGCCCAGATCTCGATCGCGCTGGAGGTCGACGGGCACCGATCGGACCTGGTCTGCGCCCGCGCCGCGCAGGCGAAGGCTGCATACGACAGCGCTGAGCAGGTCAAGGTGACGCACGTCGGCGCCGTCGCCGAGATGGTGTTCGCCCACCGAGTGCGCTCGGTGCCGTTCGGCAAGGGCGGGCCCAACCTCTCCGAGGTGATCGCCCGCATGATCGGCCAGGGGTGAGCCCCGCCGGCACGGCCGCGACGATCAACGCCTTCAACGAGGCATTTGGCCGGCACGACGTCGACGCGGTGATGGCGCTGATGACCGACGACTGCATCTTCGAGAACACGCTGCCAACCCCGGATGGGGAGCGCGTGGTCGGCCAGGCGGCGATGCGCGCCTTCTGGGATCGGTTCTTCAACGATTCACCCAAAGCGCACTTCGAGACGGAGGAGATGGTCGTCGCTGGTGATCGCGCGACGGTGCGCTGGCGGTTCGATTGGGGATCGGGATACATCAGGGGCATCGATCTCTTCAAGGTCCGAGACGGCAAGGTGGCGGAAAAGCTCTCGTACGTAAAGGGGTAGCTCGGGTCGCCCCACCCGGCGCTATGCGCCGACCTCCCCGCGGGGCGGGGAGGTGAAGGGGTAGCCGAGCCGTGTGATCCGCGCGGGCGAGGCGTTCAAGCTAGATCCCTACGTAGTCCGCGCTCGAAACCGGCTCTGGCAGAGGCAGGCCATCTTCTTTGAGCCCGGCTACGTGCATCGCGAAGGCTTTGCGCATTCGATCCAAGACTTGTGCGCGTGTCTTGCCCGTCGCGACACAACCTGGAACGTCTGGCAGATACGCAGCGAAATTTCTTTTCGCTTTTTCGACGACCACCAGATAGCGACTCATCTCATAAACCCCAAGCGGGCTTGTTTCAGGATACTTCGAAGCGTTCTCGGCGGCAGCTCATCCGAAAGGTGACCGGCGATGGTCACTCGTCCCTTGAGGCGTGGATGTTTGAACTGTCGATGGCTTCCCCGTTGGGCAACCTGATACCAGCCTTCGTCGCTGATCAACCGAATCACGTCTCGGACCTTCAACCGGCGGCACGGTATCGGGACGATTGGCGTTCGGGAACCCAGCTCGTAAAGGGGTTCTGGCCCGAGAGCCGCCCACTAGACTGGATCGCGCCAGATGGCCTCTGAACAGCGTGAGCTCCAACCCCGGCGTGCGGCTGAGCTTCTCGGGCGTATCGAGGAGAACGTCCACCGCGTCATCGTCGGCAAGGATCGCGTCGTGCGCCTGGCCGCGGCGGGGCTCGTCGCCGGCGGGCACGTCTTGCTCCAGGACCTTCCCGGCACGGGCAAGACCATGCTCGCGCGGGCGCTCGCCACTTCGGTGGGCGGGACCTTCCGGCGGATCCAGTGCACGCCCGACCTGCTCCCATCTGACATCACCGGGTCGAGCGTCTTCAACCAGAAGGACCTGACCTTCGAGTTCGTCGCGGGGCCGATCTTCTCCAACATCGTGCTGGCCGACGAGGTGAACCGGGCCACGCCGCGCACGCAGTCGGCCCTGCTCGAGGCGATGGGGGAGGGCCAGGTGACCATCGAGGGCGTCACCCGCGCGCTCGGTAGGCCGTTCTTCGTGATCGCCACCCAGAACCCAGGAGAGTTCCACGGCACGTATCCGCTGCCTGAGTCGCAGCTCGACCGCTTCCTCCTAGCCGCCGAGATGGGTCCGCCCACCGATGCCGAGGCGATGGAGGTCCTCGCGCGGCGCGAGCACGGCGACCCCATCGCCGACCTCGGCGCGGTCGTCAGCCTGGCAGACGTCGTCGAGCTGCAGGAGGGATGCCTTCGCGTCGTGGCGGCGCCGGCCATCCGCTCTTACATCGTGTCGATGATGGACGCGATCCGCGCGCGCCCCGAGGTCGCGCTCCCCGCCAGCATGCGGTCGGGCGTCTACCTGCAGCGCGCCGCGCAGGCGTGGGCGCTGTTCGAGGGCCGCGATTTCGTGCTGCCGGACGACGTCAAGCTGCTGGCCGTGCCCGTGCTGGCGCACCGCCTGGGCATGCGAGGCCGTGCCCAAGCATCCGAGGTCCTGGCCGACACCGTCGCGTCGCTCCCACTGCCACCGCTGAGGCAGCACTAAGCACGGCGTGAGGCCGACCCCAAGGCTCGCCGGCGCGCTGGTCCTGGCCGCCGCGATCTTCTACTACGGCAGCACCTCGGAGGTCGCCTGGCTGTTCTTGCTCGCGTACTGGATCGCCGCGCTCGCCGCGGCCGCCTTCCTCTACGCGCTGTGGAACCATGGCCTGCACGGGGCGCTCCAGGTGCACGGCACCGAGAGCGGAGCGGGCTCGCCCATGGAGGAGCTGCCCGAGAGAATCCTGGCGGGCGGCCCGCTGGTGCCCGTGTTCGAGGGCGACCGCATGCAGGTCGAGCTCCGCATCGAGACCAACCGCGGAGCGCGCGGCCCGGCGCGCATGTCCGGTTCGATCGGAGCAACCGAGCTTTCGGCCGCAGCCGGCCTGGTGCCCAGGCGGGGATGGGGCGAGGTCCATACCGTCGGCCCGCTGCGGCGTGGCCCGATCGGTGCACACGGGTGGGTCCTCGAAACGGGAGACCCTATGGGATTCTTCCGGCACCGAGGGCCGAGCGTCGACTCGGAGCTGGCGCTGGTCCTGCCGCGATTCGCGGCCCTCGCCACTCGCCCCGAGACGAGAGAGGTCGAGGCCAGCCTCGCGGCGCCCCGCGCGGGCTCCGGAACCGAGATGTTCGGCGTCCGCGAGTACCGTCCGGGGGATCCGCTTCGGCGCATCCACTGGCGCTCGAGCGCGCGCCACGGCGAGCTGATCGTGCGCGAGTTCGAGCCGCCTGGCGCCCAGACACTCGGCATCTTCTGCGACCCGTCTCCGCCGACGCCCGAAGCCGCCGACCAGGTCGCGCGCCTCGCGGCGTCGGAGGCGTGGGACTGCCTGCGCGCCGGCGGGCGCGTGGTCCTCTGGGCGCCGGGCGCCGAACCGTCGCGCCCGAGCGAGGCGCGGTCGCTGTGGGCGCTGCTGGAGTGGCTGGCCCGCTTTCCCGCCCAGGCGGATGCTCTCGACACGCAGCCGCCGCCGGTTGCCGATGCGATCGTGGTCACCGCGGGCCCCAATGCGGACATCGACGATGCTCTCCAGGCGGTCCGGCAGCGCGGCGGCTCGGTGCGGGCGTGGGTGGTGGGGGGCGCGGAGCTCGAAATGGATTGTCCCGTGCAGCGCGCCGGGCTGGAGTGGCCCCTGTGACGCTGCGGCTCCCCGCCTCGCCCGTGGAGAACTCCCTCGAAGGCCGGGCGTTCGTCTTCTCAGGGTTCGCCGTGGCAGTGCTGGCCGTCGTCCTGTACGGCCAGGACTACGTCGTGCCGGCAGTCGGCCTGGGTGCGACCGCCATCGGCCACATCGTCAGCTATAGAGAGCGATCGCGAAAGCGTGGGGTCCGCCGCCAGGTCCTCCTCGCGGGCCTCGTCTTCGCCACCCTCGTCTACTTTCTCGCTGATTCGGTCGGCGCCTTCTTCGGCGGGGTGCTGCCGCAGGCCAACTTCGCGATCCTGCTCGTGGCGGTGACGAGCTTCGACCTCAAGACCCGCCGCAACTGCTACTCGAGCCTGTGGATCAGCCTCGCGATCCTCTACCTGGCCGCCGTCTACGCGTGGGACTACCCGTTCGGGATCCTGATCGCACTATGGGCGCTGTGCCTGGGCGGCTTCTGGGCCGCCTCAAACCTCCGCCGGATGGGCGCGCGCGTCACCGTGCCGGTACCCGCGGTGGCGACGGCAACCTTCGGAGCGCTCGTCTTTGGAATCGCCGCGTTCTTCTTCATCCCGCAGCCGAGCATCGATCCCAACGGCCCGGTGCTGGTGTCGCTGCCCAACTACGCCGGCTTCAAGGGCGAGCTCGAGAACCCAGCCCTGCCGCTGGTCCAGCTGAGCGGCGACCCGTCGGGGGCCACGGGCAGCGTCGACCTACACTTCCGCGGCCGGCTGGGGGATGCGCCGGTGATGTATGTGCGGACCGGCGCGCCCGCGTACTGGCGCGGGCTGGTGTTCGACACCTACCGCGACGGCGTCTGGACGGCCTCGAATCGCGGCTTCGCCACCCTCCAGCCGTACATCCCGCCGCGGCTGCTGCCGCCGGCGCCGCCGCACAACCTGGGCACGTTCGTGCAGGTGTTTCGCGTCGTCAGGCCGCTTCCGGGCGTGATCAGCGCCGCGTACCCGATCCAGAGCCTGTACGCGCCGGTGTCGGAGCTGCGCGAGGACGCGTACGGGACGTTCAGGACGCCCGACCTGCTGCGACCGGGCCAGACCTACTCGGTCGTGTCCTACCTGCCCAACCTGACGCCCGAAGAGCTCAAGCAGGACCCATACGTCTTCAACGCACCCGACGAGAACCCCGCCTACCTGGATCACTCGTCGCTCTCGCGACAGGCGCAGAACCTGGCCTTCAGCGTGACGCGTGACCACAGTTCCAACCAGTTCGACCTGGTGATGGCCCTCACGAGCTACCTGCAGCAGAACTTCCAATACACGCAGCAGCTCGGCCACGTCCCGCCGGGCCGCGACCCGGTGGACTGGTTCCTGTTCGACGTCAGGAAGGGCTACTGCGAGCAGTTCGCCACCGCGGAGACGCTGATGCTGCGCAGCCTGGGGGTCCCGGCCCGACTCGCGACGGGCTACTCGACCGGCGACTACAACCCCGTGCTCGACCAGTCGATCGTGCGCGAGCACGACGCACACGCGTGGGTCGAGGTGTGGTTTCCGAACCACGGCTGGGTGCCGGTCGACCCTTCGCCCGGATTCTCGGCGCTGGCGGCGACACAGTTTCCGAACCACTGGGCCGCATCGGGGATCGCGCGCCTCATCCCGCACCTGACCATCGGCGCACCGATGGCCGCCATCGGATCCCTCGGCCTGCTGGCCGCGATCCCGCCCGCCGTCGTGATCGCCCTGGTCGTCACGCTGCTGTGGGCGTGGGTGCGCACTCGGCGCCGCAGGCCGGCCACCAGGCGGGCGCCGCCGGGCTCCTCAGAGCTCTTGCGGCTGTACGAAAGCGTGCAACGCCGCGCCGGCCGCCGTCGCGCGCCGCCGGAGACTCCGCTCGAATACATGCAGACCACGACGGTGGAATGGCTGGAACCGCTCCTCGAAGAGGTCACCAAAGCGGTCAACGATGGCGCGTTCGCGGGCCGGTGGCCGGATCCCGCACGCGTGCGCGAGCTCGAGCGGCGCTTGTAGTCTGGCGCCGACCGGGCGCACCAATCGGCCCATAAACACTTAAGACTGAAGGCAGTTCGCGCCGTTACACGGAGCGGTTATCCTGAACCGCCCATGGCCGAAGCGACCCGAACCACCGGCGCCGAGCACGTTCGCTGGGACCTGACCGATCTCTTCAAGTCGCCGACCGATCCCGCCATCGAGCGCTCCCTGGCCGAAGCCCTCGAGCGCGCGCAGGCGTTCGAGGCGCGCTACAAGGGCAGGATCGCTTTCCTTGCGCCAGAAGAGTTCGCGGCGATGATGCGCGAGCTCGAGCAAAGCGAGGAGCAGGCGACCAAGCCTGATGTGTACGCATACCTCCTCCACAGCCAGGACACCGAGGACCACGCCGCCGGGCGCCTCCTGGCGCGCGTACGTGAGGCCGGCGCGGAGCGAGGCCGGCACGGAGTCTTCTTCACGCTGGAGCTGGCCCAGGTCGCCGACGAGCAGGCGCAGCGCCTGTATGCGGATCCGGACTCGGCCCGATATCGGCACACGGTCGAGGAGGCGCGAAAGTACCGCCCACACCAGCTCTCGGAGCCCGAAGAGCGGGTCCTCACCGACTTCAGCCCGGTCGGCAACGCCGCCTGGAACCGCCTGTTCGAGGAACTGTGTGCGCGCATCCGCGTCGACATCGACGGGCGCCAGGCCCCGCTGGAAGAGGCGCTGGTCCGGCTGCGCGAACCCGATCGGAAGGTCCGCCGAGAGGCGAGCGCCGCCATCACCAACGCCCTCGATGAGGACGTGCGAACACGGGCGTACATCTTCAACGTCATCCTCGGCGAGAAGGCGATCGACGATCGACTGCGTCATTTCCCGACCTGGATCTCGTCGCGCAACCTGGCCAACGAGACCTCGGACGAGGCCGTCCAGGCGCTGGTCGAGGCGGTCACCGGACGGTACGACGTATGCGCGCGCTACTACCGCGTCAAGAAGCGTCTGCTGGGAGTCGGAGACCTGTACGAGTGGGATCGCTACGCGCCCATCGGCGAGGTGGCGCGGGACCTCAGCTGGGACGATGCTAAGGAGCTCGTGCTCGGCTCGTACAGCAGGTTCTCGAAGCGCGCGGGCGAGCTCGTCGAAGACTTCTTCAAGCATGGTTGGATCGACGCGCCCGTGGTCCCCGGCAAGTCCGGCGGCGCCTACTGCATGCCGGTGACGCCGCGCCATCACCCGTACGTGCTGCTCAACTTCACCGGCAAGCTGCGCGATGCGCTGGTCATGGCGCACGAGCTCGGCCACGGCCTCCACGACCGGCTGGCCTCCAGGAACCACCTCTTCGATTACCACCCGCCGCTCACCCTCGCCGAGACCGCGTCGGTGTTCGGCGAGGCGCTGACCTTCGACCGCATCATGGCCGAGGAGAAGGACCCGCAGACCCGGCTGGCGATGCTGTGCACACAGTGCGAGGACGCGTTCGCCACCGTTTTCCGCCAGGTCGCCTTCAACCGCTACGAGGACTCCTGCCACACCATGCGGCGCGCGGAAGGCGAGCTGGCGGTGGAACAGCTGGGCGACATCTTCCAGGACAAGCTGCAGGCCATGTTCGGCGACGCGCTGACCCTCACTGACGAGCACAAAGTGTGGTGGAGCTACGTCGGGCACTTCCTGCACACGCCGGGCTACGTCTACGCATATGCGTTCGGCAACCTCCTGGCCCTGTCGGTATACCACCGATACCTCGAGGTCGGGCCGACCTTCGTCGACGATTACCTGGACTTCCTGGCCGCTGGTGGATCAACCCGGCCCGATGAGCTCGTCCGCCGGCTGGGCATGGACATCACCGATCCCGGGTTCTGGGACGCCGGCCTGAAGATCCTGGATGGCATGGTGACCGAGGTGGAGCAGCTGGCGCCGGCGCGCTGATCGTGGCCGCCGGCCGGCCGCACGCAAACTCATTCGAGCCGATTTCGGCAGACCGATAGACTTAACCCAATACACACTGGGGTCCCGCGATCGCTGATCGCGGGAGGGTCGAGCCACTCTTGAGTGGTAGGAGTGATATGACGGTCACCACCGAGGCGCTGGCCACCACCGATCTCGAGTTCGCGCGTCAATTGGGACAGCAGCTGCGGGTCGATTCCATCCGCTGCAGCACGGCCGCCGGTTCCGGGCACCCGACCTCTTCGATGTCGGCCGCCGACCTCATCGCGGTCCTGATCGCGCGTTACCTGCAGTACGACTGGAACAAGCCCAAAGAGCCCAACAACGATCACCTGATCTACTCCAAGGGCCACGCTTCGCCCCTCTGCTACGCCATGTTCAAGGCCGTAGGCGCCATCACGGACGCCGAGATGATGACCTTCCGCAAGTTCGGGTCACGGCTGCAGGGGCACCCGACGCCGGCGATCCCGTGGGTGGACGTCGCCACCGGCTCGCTCGGCCAGGGCCTGCCGATCGCGGTCGGCGTCGCCATGGCGGGCAAGAACCTCGACAAGCTCCCCTACCACGTGTGGGTCCTGTGCGGCGACTCCGAGCTCGCCGAGGGCTCGATCTGGGAAGGGCTCGACAAGGCCGGCTATTACGGACTGTCCAACCTCACCGCGATCCTGGACATCAACCGCCTGGGGCAGCGCGGCGAGACCGAGTACGGCTGGAACCTCGACCTCTATCGTCGCCGCGTGGAAGCCTTCGGCGGCTTCCCGATCGTGATCGACGGCCACGACGTGACCGCCATCGACCGCGCGTTTGGAAACGCCCTCTCGGCGACGGGCAAGCCGACCGTGATCCTCGCCAAGACGATCAAGGGCAAGGGCTTCTCGGAGATCGAGAACAAGGACGGCTGGCACGGCAAGGCACTCCCTCCGGACATGGCCGAGCGGGCGATCAAGGAGCTGGGCGGCATCCGCCACCTGAAGGTCAAGACGGCCAAGCCCGAGCCAGGGGTGCCCGCCACCAAGCACGCCGATGCGCCCGTCACCCTTCCGGCGTACAAGAAAGAGGACAAGGTCGCCACCCGCAAGGCTTACGGCGACGCGCTTGTCGCTTTGGGGGCGATCCCGGACGTCGTCGCGATGGACGGCGAGGTTTCCAACTCCACGCACGCCGACGAGTTCGCGAAGGCTTTCCCGGACCGGTACTTCGAGATCTTCATCGCCGAGCAGCAGCTCGTGGCGACCGCCGTCGGGATGAGCGTGCGTGGCTACCGGCCGTTCGCATCCACGTTTGCCGCCTTCTTCGGCCGCGCCTACGACTTCATCCGGATGGCGGGCATCTCGCAGGCGAACATCAGGCTGGTGGGGTCGCATGCCGGCGTTGAGATCGGCCAGGACGGACCGTCGCAGATGGCTCTGGAGGACCTCGCCTCGATGCGCGCAGTCCATTCCTCGACCGTCCTGTACCCGAGCGATCCCAACCAGGCGGCCAGGCTCACCCAGCTGATGGCCCATGAGGACGGCATCGTCTACATGCGGACCACCCGGGGCGCCTATCCGACCATCTACGGGCCCAACGAGACCTTCCGCATCGGAGGCGCCAAGGTCGTGCGCCAGAGCGCGAAGGACAGGGTGACGCTCATCGGAGCCGGCGTGACCCTGCACAACTGCCTCACGGCCGCCGACACGCTGGCGCAGAAGAAGGTTGCCGCCCGCGTGATCGACCTCTACTCGGTCAAGCCGGTGGACATCAAGACGCTGCGCGAGGCGGCGAAGGCGACGAGGGGCAGGTTCGTCATCGTCGAGGACCACTACCCTCAGGGCGGCCTGGGCGCCGCCGTGCTGGAGGCGTTCGGTCCGGAAGACGGGCTGCACGTGGCCCACCTCGCGGTGAAGGGCCTGCCGACGTCCGGCAAGCCCGAAGAGCTGATGAACGCAGCGGGGATCTCGGCCCGGCACATAGTGGCGGCGGCGACCAAGCTGCTAGCCGGGAAGTAGGCCGATGGCGACCGCCACACGGATCCCACCTCCAATCAAAGAGCTCAAGCGGATCGGCCAGTCGCTGTGGCTCGACAACATCCGCCGCCAGCTGATCACCTCGGGCGAGCTGGGACGGCTGCGCGACGAGGGCCTCACCGGAGTGACGTCCAACCCGACCATCTTCGAGAAGGCGGTCAGCGGCTCGACCGACTACGACGAGGCCATGGTCCGGCTCGTGAGGGCCGGCCACAAGCCGGAGGAGATCCTCTGGGAGCTGATGGTCGAGGACGTGTCAGCCGCGGCTGACGTCTTTCGCCCGACCTTCGACAAGACCAAGGGCCGCGACGGGTTCGTCAGCATCGAGGTCTCGCCGACGGTCGCCAACAGCACGCGCCGCACCATCGCGTTCGCCGAGGACCTGAGGACGCGGTGCCACCGGCCCAACGTGATGGTCAAGATCCCAGCCACCAGGGAAGGCATCCCCGCCATCTACGACCAGATCTCCAAGGGCCACAACATCAACATCACCCTGATCTTCTCGGTCGACCGCTACGGCGAGGTGATGGAGGCCTACCTCTCCGGCCTCGAAAAGCTGCAGAAGGGCGGCGGCGAGCTGCGTAAAGTCGCCAGCGTCGCCAGCTTCTTCGTCAGCCGCGTGGACACCAAGGTCGACAAGACCCTGGCCGCCAAGATCGAGCTGAGCACCGACCCCGCCCAGAAACGCGCATTGGAGCGCCTCTACGGAAAGGCCGCGATCGCGAACTCCAAGATCGCGTACGAGCGTTTCCGGCAGACGTTCAGCGGCCCGCGGTGGGAGAAGCTGAAGAAGGCGGGCGCGCAGCTGCAGCGTCCGCTGTGGGCGAGCACCTCGACGAAGGACCCGCGTTATCCCGACACCTACTACGTCGAGGAGCTCATCGGCCCGGACACGGTCGACACCATCCCGCCCGCCACGCTCGCCGCCTTCCGGGAGCATGGCGAGGCGAGGCGCAGCATCGATGAGAACGTCGAGCTCGCCAAGCGCCAGCTGAAGCAGCTCGCCGACTTTGGAGTCGACCTCGACCAGGTCACCCGCGAGCTGGAGGTCGAAGGCGTCGAGGCCTTCACGAAATCCTTCGAGAGCCTCCTCGCCACGATCAAGAAGGAGAGCCAGAAGATCAAGACGGGCAAGGGCCCGCGCCAGTGGTACAGCCTCGGAGCGCTGCAGCCCAGGGTGGACGCGCGGATCGCGCAGCTCCAGAAGACGGACGCGCCGCGCCGCCTTTGGGCCAAGGACTCGACGCTGTGGACGTCAGACCCGGCGAAGCGCGAGGAGATCCGGGACCGCCTCGGCTGGCTGAACGTGGCCGAGAAGATGCTCGAGCACGCGCCTGAGCTCCAGCAGCTGGCGGCGGACGGGCGCACCTACTCGGACGTGGTCCTGCTCGGCATGGGCGGCTCCAGCCTGTGCCCGGACGTTTTGAGGAACACTTTTGGCCCGGTCCGCGGCCACCCGAGGCTCCATGTCCTCGACACCACCGACCCGGCCACCATCCTCGCCGTGCGCTCGCGCATCCGCATCCAGGACACGCTCTTCATCGTCGCGTCGAAGTCGGGCGAGACGACCGAGACGCTCTCGCATTTCGCCTACTTCTGGAGCGAGATGGGCGGCGGCAGGGACGGCGCGGCCGGACCGGGACGGCACTTCGCGGCCATCACCGACCCAGGCACCTCGCTGGAGAAGCTCGCGAAGGAGCACGGCTTCCGCTGGATCTTCCGCAACCCGCCCGACATCGGCGGGCGCTACTCGGCCCTCAGCTACTTCGGCCTCGTGCCCGGAGCGCTGATGGGAGTCGACGTCGGCGAGATGCTCGAGCGCGCCGTGGAGATGGCGCATTCGTGCGCGGACTCGGTGCCCGCCGACAGCAACCCTGGGGTGTGGCTCGGCGGCGTCATGGGTGAGCTCGCCCTGCCGGGGCGCAACAAGCTGACGCTCATCGCGTCGCCCAAGATCGCCACCTTCGGCTACTGGGTGGAGCAGCTGATCGCCGAGAGCACGGGCAAGCAGGGCAAGGGCATCGTGCCCGTCGAAGGCGAGCCGCTCGGCAAGCCGTCGGTCTACGGAGACGACCGGCTCTTCGTGTACATCCGCCTGGACGCCGATCCGCCCCACAAGGCGGTCGAGGCGCTCGAGAAGGCCGGCCAGCCCGTGGTCACGCTGACCATGCGGGACAAGCTGGACCTCGGCGGCGAGTTCCTGCGCTGGGAGATCGCGACCGCGATCGCGGGCTCGATCCTCGGCATCGACGCCTTCGACCAGCCGAACGTCCAGGAGTCGAAGGACAACACCAAGAAGGTCCTTAGCAGGTATCGCGCCAGCGGCAGGCTTCCGGCGGCGGAATCGGTGCCGGCGGCCAGGTCGCGTGCCGGCCTGAAATCGCTGCTCGCCCATGCCAGGCCGGGAGCCTATTTCGCGATCATGGCCTACACCACGCGTACGAGCGTGTCGGAATCGGCCATCGCCTCGATACGGACGAGCGTCCGCGACGCCACGCACCACGCCACCACGGCAGGCTATGGGCCGAGGTTCCTGCACTCGACCGGCCAGCTGCACAAGGGCGGCCCGAAGACCGGCCTCTTCCTGCAGATCGTCCAGGAAGACGCGCGGGACGTGCCCATCCCCGGCCAGCCCTATAGCTTCTCCGTCCTCAAACAGGCACAGTCACTGGGCGACCTCGAGTCGCTCACGTCACGCCGGCTGCCGGTGCTGCGAGTGACGCTGGGTAAAGAGGCCGCGACCGGCTGGAAGGCGCTAGCCGCCGCAGTCAAGTCCGCAGTCAGATAGTCCACCAGCGGGAGGAGTTGACCATGGAGATGGGGATGGTCGGCCTGGGCCGCATGGGCGGCAACATGGTCCTGCGCCTCATGCGCCGCGGCCACCGCATGATCGCCTATGACCGTTCGGCCGACGCCATCAAAGAGAAAGCATCGCAAGGCGCCGTGGGCGCCTACTCGGTCGAGGATTTCGTCAAGGCGTTTCAGTCGAAGCCGCGCGTGATGTGGGTGATGGTCCCCGCCGGCGACCCGACCACCCAGGCCATCGACCAGCTGATCGAGCTTGGCGATCCCGGCGACATCGTCATCGACGGCGGCAACACCAACTGGAAGGTCGCGCTCGGGGACGCCGCGCGGATCAAGGCCAGGGGCATGCACTACATGGACGCCGGGGTGTCCGGCGGCATCTGGGGACTCGAGTACGGCTATAGCCTCATGGTCGGCGCCGAGCCGGAGATCTACGACTACTGCCTTCCCCTGCTCAAAGACCTCGCGCCCGACGACGGCGGCCTGGTGCACACAGGCCCCGAGGGCTCCGGGCACTTCGTGAAGATGGTGCACAACGGCATCGAGTACGGCCTGATGCAGGCCTACGCCGAAGGCTTCCAGATCATGAAGCTGTCGAAAGCCTTCCCCGGCATGGACATGCACGCCATCGCCGAAGCGTGGCGCACCGGCAGCGTCGTCCGGTCCTGGCTGCTGGATTTGATCGCGCGAGGCCTGGAGCCAGATCCCGAGCTCTCTCGGATCAAGGGCTACGTCGAGGACACCGGCGAAGGTCGCTGGACCGTGGAAGCGGCGATCGACGAGTCGGTGCCGGTTCCGGTCATCGCCGAATCGCTCTTCGCCCGCTTCCGCAGCCGGATGGAGAACACGTTTGGCGACCGCATGCTCGCGATGATGCGCAACCAGTTCGGCGGCCATGCCGTGGTGACGGACGCAGCGGGAGAAGCGGCCAAGCCGTGAGCGTCGAAGCGGTCGCGCCGAACCCTCTCGCCGAAGGGCTGCACGACTATAGCGTCGCCGAACCGGCCCTGATGGTGATCTTCGGCGCCACCGGCGACCTGAGCGGGAGGAAGCTGCTGCCGGCCCTGTACAACCTGTCCAAGCAGCGGCTCCTGCCCGCCGGCTTCGCCGTCGTGGGGGCTGCCATCGACGACCTCACCGACGATGCGTTTCGCAAGCGCGCGTCGGACAAGATCTCGACCTTCTCGCGCACGCAGCCGATCGATCCCCAGGTGCTGCAGTCGTTCCTCGACATGCTGTTCTACGTGAAGGTCGATTTCGGCAAGCCCGAAGACTTCAAAGCGCTGTCGCGAAGGCTCGACGAGCTGGACCACTCCCGTTTGGTCGGCGGCAACCGGGTGTTCTACTGCGCCACCCCGCCGCCGACCTACGAAACCATCACCGAACAGCTGAAGGCCTCCGGGCTGAACGCCGGCGAGGGGTATCACCGCATCGTGGTCGAGAAGCCGTTCGGCTCCGACCTGAAGTCCGCACGTGAGCTGAACAGGATCGTGCAGCGCGTCTTCCACGAGGACTCCGTGTACCGGATCGACCACTACCTGGGCAAGGAGACGGTCCAGAACATCATGGCGTTCCGGTTCGCGAACACGATCTTCGAGCCCGTGTGGAACTGCCATTTCATCGATTCGGTGCAGATCACGGCCGCCGAGGAGATCGGGGTCGAGAACCGCGGCGCCTACTACGACAAGGCCGGCGCACTGCGCGACATCGTCCAGAACCACGCGTTTCAACTGCTCGCGCTGACGGCCATGGAGCCGCCCATCGCGTTCGAAGCCAACGCGGTCCGCGATGAGAAGGTCAAGGTCCTGCGCGCGATCCGGCCGCTCGCCGACGACGAGGTGGCCAGGGCCACCGTGCGCGGCCAGTACACCAGTGGGTGGGTGCTCGGCGAGCACGTGCACGGCTATCGGGAAGAGCCGAACGTCGCGCAGGGCTCCCTGACCGAGACCTTCGTGGCCGTCCGAGTGTTCGTCGACAACTGGCGCTGGGCGGGCGTCCCTTTCTATATCCGCGCGGGCAAGCGCATGCCCAAGCGCGCGACCGAGATCCGCGTCCTCTTCAAGCGCCCGCCCCACCTGACGTTCGGGCGCAAGGCCGCCCAGGAGCTCGACCCGAACGCGATCATCCTGCGCATCCAACCCGAGGAGGGCATCTCGCTCCGTTTCGGGGCCAAGGTCCCGGCCGCGAGCATCCGCCTGCGCAGCGTGGCCATGGATTTCCTGTACGTGTCGTCGTTCCTCGTCGAGGCGCCTGAGGCATACGAGCGACTCCTGCTCGACTGCATGATCGGCGATCCGACGCTTTTCACTCGCGCGGACGAGGTGGAGACCGCCTGGACCCTGGTCGATCCGATCGAGGCGGCGTGGAGGGACGGCCGGCCTCCGCTGCAGATGTACCCGTCCGGCACGTGGGGACCTCAGACCGCGGCGAGGCTTCTCGAGGTGGAGGGGAGGGAATGGCACAGGCCCTGAACCCGCCTGCCGGCGAGCTCGACTGGAAAGGCGAGGGAGTCACCATCGCGGACGTCGTCGACGCCTTGACCGATTTCAGGCACAGGTTCGCGCGGGCGCAATCACCCGACGAGGACCATCCGCACCCGCGCAACAGCGTCATGACCCTCGTCGCGGTGGCCGCTACGGACGCCGAGGAGAAGCGTGCGGAAGCCGTCTGCACGCAGATCGCTGCCCATCACCCGTCGATCGCGGTCGTCGTGAGGGAGGAGGCCGACGTCGGTGCGGGCCGTATCGACGCCTCCATCGCCGCGCCGCAGGTGGCCGCGTCCGGCGCGGAGCCCCCGGCGCACTACGAGCTGGTCAAGCTGCACGTCGGAGGCGCGGGGGCTGCGCATCTCGCGGCCCTGGTCGATCCTTTGCTGGTCAGCGGCGTGCCGACCTGCATCTGGTGGCTGGGGACGCCGCCTTTCGGCTCCAAAGAGCTTCGGGATGCGCTCCAGATCGCCGACGCGATGGTGGTGGACTCGGCGCGGTTCGCGCGGCCGTACCACTCTTTCCTGGGAATGGCCGGAGTGGGCGCGCACGCGCACCGGCACCTGGGCCTGGCCGACCTGCAGTGGGCGCGGCTGGATCCGTGGCGGGCATCGATCGCCCAGTTCTTCGCACCCGTGGCCCGCCGGCCGTTCCTGTCGGGGATGAGCGAGATCGGCATCGACTACGCCGGGGTGGGTCGCGGCAACCGCATCCCGTCCTCGGTGCTCATCGGCTGGATCGCCGCTGCTTTGGGCTGGAAGCTGCAGCGGGCATCAGGGGGCGGGGGCGGCGTCGTCTCGGCGCAGTTCCAGGCCGAGGGCTGGAGGGTCGTCGACGTGGCGTTCCGCTCGGTCGAGAAGTCCGGCCTGGTCGAGGGTGAGATCAGCACGGTGCGCATCGTCGGCTCGTCGGGTGGCCACACGTTCAAGCTCTCGATCGCGCGGGCTCCCGCGCGCCCGCGCCGTCCGGCCCCCGAGCAGTTCCAGACTCTGCATCCGACCGGTGGCGAAGACGAGGCCGGCATGGAGCTCGCCCAACGCAAAGCGGCCCAGCATCGCGAGATGGCGTTCGAGATGCGTGACGCGCTTCACCACACGGCGACCGGCGACGCACCGGGCGAGAGCATGCCCGCGGCGCCGACGCTTTTCGTGCGCGAGCGGCGAAGCCCGGACAACTCGATGGTGCTGCTGACGCTGATCGACATCGGCGACGCCGACACCCTTCGCCACGTGCAGCGGATCGACTCGACCGATGATGCGTCGCTGCTGGTGGAGCTCCTCGCGATGGGCGAGCGTGATGGTGTGTACACACGCTCCCTGGCGGCCGGAGCGGAGCTAATGCGAGCGCTCTGAACGTGGACGTCACGGTTCTCGAAACAGCCGAAGACGTGGCGGCCGCCGCCGCGTCCGAGATCGCTTCGACCATCGACGACGGCGCCAGGACGCTGGTGCTGGCGGGCGGCACCACTCCGCGGAGGTGCTACGAGCTGCTTTCGCACCTGGAGGTCGAATGGGGTCGCGTCACGGTCCTGTTCGGCGACGAGCGCTGCGTGCGGCCGGACCATCCCGAGAGCAACTACCGGATGGCACGCGAGGCGCTGCTCGATCGGGTTGCGCCGGCCACGGTCCATCGCATGCCTGCGGAGCTCGGCCCCGATGAGGCCGCGGGGCTGTACTCGCACGTCGTCGCCGCGCTGGCGCCGCTCGACATCGTCGTGCTGGGAGTGGGGGAGGACGGCCACACCGCCTCGCTCTTTCCAGGGCACCCGGCGGTGGAGGCGAAAGGCTGGGCGATCGGCATCCGCGACTCGCCCAAACCTCCTCCGCAGCGGGTGACGCTGACGATGTCGACCCTGCGCGGTGCGCGGCGCGTCATCATCCTCGCGACCGGAGCGGGAAAGGCCGACGCGGTGGCGAAGGCGAAACGCGGCGAGGTGCCATCGGGCATGATTGCGGGCGCGAAATGGCTGATCGACCGCGAAGCGGCCGGGGCTCGGTGAAGAAGATCGAGGTCGTTCCCTCGATCCTTTCCGCCGACATCGCTCGACTCGGCGACCAGGTGCGCGAAGCGGTTGCCGCGGGGGCGGACCGAATCCAGGTCGACGTCATGGACGGCCACTTCGTGCCCAACCTCACATTCGGGCCTCTTGTCGTCGAGGCGGTACGCAAGGTGACGGACCTCCCGATCGAGGCGCACCTCATGGTCGAACGTCCCGAGCTGTTCATCGAGGCCTTCGCGAAGTCCGGCGCGAGCCTCATCGAGGTGCAGGTGGAGGCGACCACTTCGCTGTACCGCACGGTCGTGTCGATCAAGGAGCTCGGCGCCGAAGCGGGGGTGGCCATCAACCCCGCCACCTCGGTGGAGACGCTGCGCGAGATCATCCCGTACATCGCGCTGGTGAACGTGATGACCGTCGAGCCCGGCTTCGGCGGCCAGAAGTTCATCGCGCGCAGCCCCGAGAAGATCCGCCGGCTGCGCGTTATAGCTCCAGAGGTGGAGATCGAGGTCGACGGCGGCATCGACGCCCAGACCGCGCCGCTGGTCGTGAAGGCGGGCGCGACCGTGCTGGTGGCGGGCAGCGCCGTATTCGGATTCAAGGGCGGCGTGGCCGCGGGGATCGCGGCGATTCGCAAAGCCGTTGAGTGACCAGGACGAGCTGAAGAAGGCGGCGGCCGAAAAGGCGCTGGAGCTCGTGCGCGACGGGATGCTCGTGGGCCTTGGCAGCGGCTCGACGGCCCGCTACTTCACCGAGGGCGTGGGCCGGCTGGTGGCCGACGGCATGAAGGTGCGCGGCGTGCCCACGTCGCGCGAGACCGCCGAGCTGGCGGCCGAGAACGGCATCCCCATCATCACCGAGCTGGTGGGAGCGATCGACCTGGCGGTCGACGGCGCAGACGAGGTGGATCCTGGCCTGAACCTGGTCAAAGGACGCGGAGGGGCCCTGTTTCGCGAGAAGATCGTGGCGGCCGCCTCGAAGCGCTTCGTGATCGTGGTCGACGAATCGAAGGTCGTCGAGCGGCTCGGTGTGGGGGTGTTGCCGGTCGAGGTGCTGCCGTTCCTGTGGCGCACGACGGCCGACCGCCTGATCGCGCTGGAGGCTTCGCTGACCGTGCGAGGTGGGGAGGAGGCGCCCTACGTCACCGACAACGGCAACCTGATCCTCGACCTGTCGTTCGCGGACGGCATCGCCGACCCGACGGCCCTGGCGACCTCCATCAAGGTCATCACCGGGGTGGTCGAGCACGGGCTGTTCGTGGGGATGACCGACACGTGCATCGTCGCCGGCCCGGACGGCCCGCGGATGCTGGGTCGATCCGGCCTCAACTGACAGCTCGACCTCGCCGGGGGAGACGCCGCTGGTTGCTAGAGTGTCCGACGGAGCGGTCGCCTAGCTTGGTCGAGGGCGCGGCACTGGAAATGCCGTAGGCCCGCAAGGGCCTCGAGAGTTCAAATCTCTCCCGCTCCGCCATTCCGATGGCTCACGACGGCGTGGCGAGCTTGCCTGCGCCCGGTCGCGATAACGTCCGGTCGGATCCAGGCTTTAATCAGCTATGGATGTTGCACGACTTCGGGGCCGAACCCAAGATCCGAATCCTGTGATCGTTCGTGTCAAGCCCCGCCTGGTCGGATGTGAAAGGACCCGAGAGCGAGGACACGTTGCCCGACACACTTGCGGGGTTGGTGCTCTGCGTGCCCGTCCCATCGAGGCTGAATGAGCCACAGTTGGATGTGGCCACGGTCCGCAGCGAAGCCACCGGTCCTGTTCCCGTCCACGTGATTTCTATCGTCAGGGGAAACGGCAGCGGACTGTTGGTGAACCCCTGACAGGTAGGGGTGTTCGTATCGATCACCGCGTGCAACGACGCGCCGGAGAGCCCGGTTGCGATCGTGAATTCGCCCGACGGAATCACGAAGCAGTCGGCTACGAAATTGAACGGGCTGAAGGAAAAGATGTTCACGTTGGTCTCACTGTCGGTGGAGGGGGCGGTGCCGGTAGGCTGCGACACGTTGGTGAACCTGACCGCATTCAGAAACAGCTGCGGTAGAGATGGATCACTTGGGGTGATGCTGACGTTGGCGCTCTGACTGACAAAGCTGTAGTTGCCGGGCGCTTGTGGGCCGGGACCCGCCCCCTTTCCACCCAGCGGCGGGCATGCGTCCAATGCGATGCCCTGCGCGTGGCTGCGCTGATCGCTGGTGCCGACACTACTGCCTATAGCGGGGAACGATCCCGTGAACAGCGAGGTGGATCCAGTTGCGGTGGTGTTGTTGAACGCGAAGAACGTTTGCGTTTCCGAGCTATAGGCTCCGCAGGCATAGGTGCTGAGGTTCCTCCCGCTTCCAAGTGGGCCAACCCCGGTCCAGGTCACATTGATCGTGAAAGGCGTTGGCAGCGTGACCGGGAAACCCTGGCAAGGCTTCGTATCGGGCGTGACCGTCGTGTTCAGAGCGGCCGACTGCAAATCGCTGCTCAGCGTGAAGTCGGAGGCGTTGTCGGGGATGAAGCACCCGCCGCCGCAGATGAAGTTCGGGCCGCCACATGCGTTGACAAACACATCGGTTTCTTGGGTCATGGTCGAGGAGCCCACCAACGGGTTCGAGATGGTCGTCGTGTCCGTGACGTCGACGCTGAACGAGGGCTGCGACGGGTCGCCGCAGCAGGTGAAGTAGTCGGCTCGCTGCGTCGTGATGTGGTAGTTGCCCGCGGCCAACAATCCCTGGGCCAGGAGCGTTCCAGACGCCTGCGGCGTCACGGCAAACGCGACCAGGCTGGAAGCCACGATTGAAACCAAGAGGGTAAGCCTGCGCAGTGCTTTCATGGGTTCTCTCCCGCTCGCCGAGCGGCCGCGCTTCAAGCGGCCCCACCCGCCGCTTATTGAGCGCCGCTTAACGGTAAATAGGGGTGTGTATTTGCCCGCAAAGGCCGGACCCCAGTCATCGGTCAGCCGATGAATCGCCCCGCGTCGTAGAGCGCTGCATAGGCCAGCCTGGCTCTACGATGCCAGAAACTCCTCCCGGTTGAGTCGGCTGGCGTCGTCACAACGCCTGAGCCCGACGTCCGGGCTAAGCGCGCGCTCATAACCCTGGTGTGGATTCACCCTAGCCCGCATTCATCCGGCGCTTCACGTCGTGGCCAGGGCGATGATCGGGGTCGAGGGAATGTTCCACGTCGCCGCGCTTCCGTCGGTGGCCCGATCCTGGCAGGACCCAGTCACGACCCTGGCGACGAACGCGCATCGGACTCTCAGGCCTGTGTTCACCTACGACAGGCCGTGGGTTACAAACGGGCGGGGCGACGGGCAAATCTACTGGCAGAAGCGGCCGGGCACGCTCAATTACGCGATCACCGTGAAATGGAACGACGGATACGGCCACAGCTACAGCGCCAGTGGCGACCTCGCTCAGGATCGGGTAAGTCACTTCGGGTGGACGGATATCAGGCTCGGAGCTGGCCAATCTGGTCAGGCGAAGCCAGCAAGCCTGAGCCTCGGCTGAGCAACTTCAGGGTAGGGTCCTCGCGTTCGTTGTGATTGACGGTTAGCCTTATGCGGAATGACGGCAAACGCGCGATCGGTGGACATACACCTTTGGACGCCGGCATCAGGCAGTCTCCAGAATGCTCTCAGTCATATCGTGCGCACCACGAAGAGGTAGGTAGGCAAGTAGGGCGCCCTTGTACGGCATCCCCGGTATAGCGGACTCCAGACTCGATGCTGATGTCCTTGCGCGAATGGCCGCCGCAATCGTGCATCGCGGCCCAGACGAAAATGTCCTGTTAGAGTCGAAGTGACAGCCCGCATACGGGAATCGCTCCTCATACATGCCACGCGCTCGCCGGTCGAGCGCGTCGTGCTGGTGGGGGGGACGCGCCCAGAGTTCATCAAGCTGCATCCACTGGCGGTCGCCCTCGCTCACGCGCGCATTCCAACCCTACTTCTCACGACGAACCAGCACCGGAGTGCGATGATGCGCGACACCTTCCTCGAGCAGCTTCAGTGGTCGTGTCCGGTGGAATCGCTTCCGGTCAAGGGCACCGATGCGCTATCGCTTATTGCGGATATCGTGACCCAGTTGCCCGAGCGGCTTGCGGCCACGGACATGGTGATCGTCGAGGGCGACACGAACTCAGTTCTTGCGGCGAGTCTCGTCGCAAACAAACGCGGACTGATGCTCACTCACGTAGAGGCCGGACTCCGAAGTTACGACCTCCGAATGCCGGAGGAGCACAACAGACGGTTGTGCGACCACCTCTCAGATCTATTGTTCTGCCCTACAGACCTCGATTACGAGCATCTCCGCGCGGAAGACTGCCTCGGCGAAGCCCACGTCGTCGGCAACACCGTCCTCGACGCCGTACGGATGAACTTCGCTCGCACCGCCCCGCGTCCACCGATCCCAGACGAGTACATACTGGTGACGCTCCATCGTCAGGAGAATGTCGACGACGAGCGGTTCCTGCACCACATCGTCGAGTTCCTTCGGCGTCAGCCGTCGAGCAGCGTTTTTCCCGTTCATCCGCGTACGGAAGATAGGCTGCGAGCCGCTGGTCTGTGGGAGCGCATCGCAAGGGACCGCAGGATCCACGTAGTGCCTCCGATGGACTACCTCTCGTTTCTCTCCGCTCTGCGATACGCGCACGTGATCATCACGGACTCAGGTGGGGTCCAGGAGGAGGCGACCGCCCCTGAGATCCGCAGGCCGGTGATCGTGCTCCGTCGATCGACCGAGCGCGTTCCTGCGATCGAGTCTCGTTTCTCGGTGCTGTCCGACGCCGCATCGGCGAACCTCGACTCCCTCGTTGCCGATCTGTCCTGGTTCGCGCCAACGCCGCTGAGTCCCTTCGGCGACGGCCACGCGGCAGAACGGATCGCTGCGACCCTTGGCCCCACCGTTCGCGTCGCGACAACGGAGTGAGCTCCGACCCCGCCATCAGCGGGCGCAGCTTCCTTGTAACGGGCGGTACGGGGTCGATCGGTAAGGCACTCGTCGCCGAGCTCGCTAGTCGAGGCGCCAGACGCGTCGTCGTCCTGGCTCGGCACGCCTCGAACGAAGGGCGAACCGATCCGTCCGTCGAGGCGCTGGATGGCGACGTAACCGACGAGCGTGCCGTGAAGAGCGCCATCGAAGGCGTGAACGTCATCTTTCATCTCGCGGCGGAGAAGCATCTAGAGGTATGCGAGGCCTCGCCGGCCGCCGCAGTAAGGACAAATGTCTGCGGCACAATCGTGGTACTCGAAGTGGCCCGGCGCCAGAAGCACATCGAGCAGGTGGTGGTCGCGAGCACGGCGCAGGCGGTCCACGCGACCGGCGTCTATGGGATGAGCAAAGCGATCGTGGAGCGCTTGGTGTGTGAGCGACGCGATGGGCATGCTCGATCCATCGCGGTCCGACTTGCCGCGATCCCTGGCGACGGCGTCGCCAGCCACTGGCGTCGCTCCATCGCCGAGCACGGCGAGATCGAGGTAACCGAACCAGCGATGACGCGGTTTGTAATGACGCGCGCGGATGCGGTCTCGCTGCTCATTCGGGCTATGGCGGTCCGGGAGCAAGGCTGCGTCATCACGCGCCCGGCGAAAGCGTACCGGCTCCGAGACCTCGTCAACCTGTTCGCGGGTCGGTATCGTGCCCGTGTGCGCGTACTCGGCGTGCGGCGTGGCGAGTCGATCCATGAGCATCTCGTCGGCGAAGATGAAGCGGCTGAGGCCGAGCGACTCGAGACCGGCGACATCCTGATAACGCCCGGACGACGCAGGCGCGGCATTTCACCCATCGACTCGGAACGAGCGCCGAGGCTCAGGGGCGCGGAGCTTTCCGCGCTGTTCGACCTGCCGGAGCCTGTCGATGCCTGAGCGAACACTTGCGGTCTGCATTGGAATCCTGCTCGGCATACCGATCTCATTCGTGGCCGTATGGATCGGTGTGCGCTGGTCCCTGCTCGACCGGCCCGGTGCGATCAAGCCTCATCTGCGGCCGACGCCATACACAGGCGGCGCCGCACTGCTCGCGGTGATCGTCCTAGGCGGGCTCGTATTTGATGTGCCATTGTCGGCTCTAATCGGAGCCGCAGCCATATGGCTCGTCGGATTCGTCGACGACGCCCACGGCCTGCGGCCGGCATGGAAGCTCGCGGCGACAGCGGTCCCGCTCGCCATCGGCGTCGTTGCCCTCGGCATCCAACTGCCGATGGCGGTCGTCGCCATCGTCGTTGGGATGATCCTAGTGAACGCTTTCAACGTCATCGACGGGCTCGACGGGCTCGCGGCAGGAGTCGCGTTATTCGCGCTCTTGCCGCTCGTCGCGATGGGTTACCCGCTTGCAGATCTCGGCGCCATTACGCTCGGAGCCGTCGTCGGCTTCCTTGTACTAAACCTGCATCCGGCACGTCTGTTCATGGGTGACGAGGGTAGCCTTTTGCTCGGGTATGTCCTATGGCTTCTGGCCGTGTCGCTACTCGTGGCGCGCCCATCTCCGACATCATTCGCGTTCGCAGCGTTGATGTGGGCCTTCCCCATCGTAAACGCAGTCTTCGTGCTGATCAAGCGAGCCAGGGAACGGCGACCTCTCCTGGCCGGAGACCGTGGCCACCTCTACGACGTGCTGCAGAGCCGCTATGGTCTGCCGGTGGCGGTCGCGATCTGTTGGGGGATCGCGGCCGCCGGCTCGACGCTCGCGGCGGCGTTGCAGTACTAGGACGTGCGCATCGCGATCGTCCACCAGTACTACCTCGGACCAGGGGACGCGGGCATCTCCCGCTTCAACGAAATGGCCCACATGTGGACAGCGGCGGGACATGACGTGACCGTCATCGCGGGATCCATCAACCATCACACGGGGGAGATCCCAGAACGGTATCGGGGCCGGCTGCTTACCCGCGAGCGGGACGGCGCTGTTGATGTTTGGCGCTGCTACGTTCCGTCCGCCTACCGCCGAAGCTACTTCGGTCGCCGTCTTGGCTACATTGTCTTCACGCTGACTGCCTCGTTCGCCGCGATCCGAAGCCCACACGCGGACGTCGTGATCGCGACTTCGCCGCCGCTGGTCGTCGTCGTGCCGGGCTGGCTCAAGGCGAAGTTGAGCGGTTGGCGGACGCCGTGGATCTTCGAGGTGCGAGATTTGTGGCCGGAGAGCGCGATCTCTACCGGTGTGGTTCGCCGCGGTTCGCTCCAGGCCCGCCTCTTTTACGCGCTTGAGGCTTGGGCGTGCAGGTCAGCATCGATCGTGAACGTACTGACCCCGGGCTTCCGTGACGATCTTCTCGCCCGGCATCTCGTAAAACCGTCGCGTCTCACGTTTGTACCTAACGGCGGCGATCTAGCGACGTTCCGCCCAGGTCCGCGTGACAACTCAGTCCGGCGCGAGCACCGCTGGGGGGATCGAATCGTCGCGCTCTATGCCGGAGCGCACGGCCGCGCGAACGCCCTGGGCCAGCTCATAGCGGCCGCGGAGATCATTCGAACGCGCCCGGACATTCTCCTCGTAGCAGTTGGGGACGGCCCGGAACGGGCGTCGCTCGAGGCCGAGGCGGCGAGGCGCGGGCTCGACAACCTGCGGTTCCTCGGCGCGAAGCCGAAGGACGCGATGCCCGATTACATCAATGCCGCCGATATCGGGCTCGCGGTCCTTCAGCGCAAAGCCACGTTTCGGACCGTTTACCCGAACAAGATCTTCGACTATATGGCGTGTGCCCGCCCGGTCGTCGTGGGCATCGATGGCGTTACGCGGACGCTTGTCTGCGATGAGGCTCAAGCCGGATTGTTCGCCGAGCCTGAAAACGGACCGGCCATCGCGCGGGCCATCGTCGAGTTGGCAGACGATCTCGAAAAACGGTCGACAATGGGACGTCGCGGCCGGGAATGGGTCGAGGCGAACGCGTCTCGAGAGAGTCTCGCTGCCCGTTATCTGGACATAATGCTGAATCTCGCCAATCGTCCGATGTCGGCGACGGGTGCCAGCGAGCGACGCATAGATGAGGCATAAGAGGTGAAACGTATGGCGAAGCGGTCCGTGTGCGTAGTCGGCCTCGGCTACATCGGTCTCCCCACCGCCGCGATCCTTGCGTCGCGTGGCTTCGAGGTGTTTGGGGCCGACATCAATGCCTCAACTGTCGCTGAGGTCGCGGCGGGGCGCACCCACATCCGGGAATCGAAGCTCGACACGTTGTTGTCCGGCGCCGTCAAATCCGGACACCTCCGGGCTGGCGCGCGCCCTGTCGTCGCCGAGGTGTTCATCGTCGCCGTTCCCACGCCGATCCGCGATGACCACGGCGCGAACCTTGACATGGTTGTTGGCGCGGCGCTATCCGTCGCCCAGGTGTTGAAAGGCGGCGACCTGGTCATACTCGAGTCGACGGTGCCGCCCGGCACGACAATCGGAATCTTCCGCGAGACCCTGGAGCGAAACGGTTTGGTCGCCGGTCGGGACTTCCTACTCGCCCACTGCCCCGAGCGCGTCCTCCCGGGCAACCTGTTGGCGGAGCTCATCGGCAACGATCGGATCATTGGCGGTATCGACGAAGCCTCGACTAAGACGGCCGCCGACGTCTACCGGACATTCGTCCGCGGGGCGCTGGTCGAGACCGACGCTACGACTGCCGAGCTCGCGAAGTTGATGGAGAACACCTATCGGGACGTGAACATCGCCCTCGCTAACGAGTTCGCGCTCATCGCCGAGCGGCTGGGTATCGACGTGTGGGATGCGATCACCCACGCCAACCGGCATCCGCGCGTCAACTACCTCCGTCCGGGGCCGGGCGTCGGCGGGCACTGCATCGCGGTCGACCCGTGGTTCATCGTCGAAGCGGCACCCGATCTTGCGCGGTTGATTAGTACAGCGCGATCGGTGAACGACGCGATGCCAGAACACGTCGTCGAGCTCGCCCGACGAGCGGTAGGCGACGTTGCGGGCGCAGTGATCACCACGCTTGGGCTGACCTACAAGGCGAATGTGGGGGACCTCCGCGAGAGCCCTGCAGTCACGGTCGTGGAGCACCTCCGGCGCGCCGGTGCAGTGGTCCGTACCCACGATCCCATCGTTGGCACCGGCGAGTCGGCAGAGGATGCTGTGGCCGGAGCATCGCTCCTCGTGTTGCTCGTTGACCATGCCGCATACGGTGCGCTCGATCCGCGCGTGATCGGATCGCAGATGCAGGCACGGGTGGTGCTTGATACCCGAGGTGTGCTCGACCGGGACGTGTGGGAGGCCGCCGGGTTCCGCGTACTTACGCTTGGCCGCGCCGGCGCTTCTGTACTCGTAAGAGGCCAAGGCTAGGGCGTGTGTGGCATCGTCGGCCAGCTGTCGCTGCCGCCCGATGGTGGCCGGGTCGATCCCGCCTTGCTTGGTGCGATGCGCGACGAGATGGCACACAGAGGGCCTGACGGAAGCGGGCAGTGGATGTCGCCGGACGGGAGCGTCGGCCTGGGATTTCGCCGACTCGCAATCGTAGATCTCTCTCCCGCGGCGAACCAGCCGATGACAAACGAGGATGGCAGCCTGTGGATCGTCTACAACGGCGAGATCTACAACCATCTCGAGATCCGTGCCGAGTTGGAGACGCTCGGAGGTCACCGCTGGCGGACAGACCATTCGGACAGCGAGGTCATCCTTCACGCCTTCGAACAGTGGGGCATCGACTTCGTTCAGAAACTTCGCGGTATGTTCGCCATCGCGATCTACGACGCGAGTCGGCGGGACCTGTGGTTGATCCGCGATCGCATCGGGATCAAACCCCTCTACTACGCGACGCGTGTAGGGCGATTCACCTTCGCCTCGGAGATCAAGGCTATCCTGCGTGATGCGGAGCAGCGGCGCGCTGTGAACGAGGAGGCACTGTACCACTACCTGTCTTTTCTCACGACGCCGGCACCGATGACCCTATTCGACGGCATCCGAAAGCTACCCGGCGGCACGTGGCTGCGCGTCGCGGGTGACGGAACGGTCACCCAGCGCCGGTACTGGGACGCTCTCGAGCACACCGAGCCGCTCGTCGGAATCAGCGATGCCGAAATCGCCGAGCGACTCCTCAGCGAGTTGCGCACCTCAGTCCAACTGCGCAAGATGAGTGATGTACCCGTCGGGGTGTTCCTCTCCGGGGGGATCGATTCGAGTACTAACGCGGCGCTGTTTTCCGAAGGCGAGGCGCGTCCTGTTCGGACCTTCTGCATCGGCTATCGCGGGCACTATGCGTCCTATCAGAACGAGTTCCGCTACGCACGTCTCGTTGCGGACCGCGTCGGCGCCGAGCATCACGAAATCCAGATCGACGTGGAAGATTTGCTCAACTTCCTCCCGCAAATGGTGCGTCTGCAGGACGAGCCGATAGCGGATCCCGTGTGTGTCCCGGTCTATTACGTCTCGAAGCTGGCGCGCGACAACGGCGTCATCGTGTGCCAGGTGGGCGAAGGCGCCGACGAACTGTTCTGGGGATACAAAAGCTGGAAGACTCTCCTCCAGCTCCAGCGGTACGACGACCTTCCCGTGCCGCGTTCGATGAAGCGGCTCGGGGCGACTGCGATGCGCTTAGCGAGGAAGGACGAACGCCGAGAGTACGAGTTTCTCCGGCGCGGCATTGAAGACAAGCCGGTTTTCTGGAGCGGGGCCGAAGCATTCACCGAGACCCAGAAGAGTCGCCTCCTCTCGCCCGGGCTGCGCGCTCGGCTCGGCGGCATCACCTCCTGGGACGCGGTACAGCCGATCTACCAGCGATTCGAGGCCGCCGCGTGGGAGCGCTCGCCGCTGCAGTGGATGAGTTACGTCGATCTGAACCTGCGCCTGCCGGAGCTCCTTCTAATGCGGGTCGACAAGATGAGTATGGGCGTGAGTCTCGAGGGTCGGGTCCCATTTCTCGATCACAAATTCGTCGAGTCCGCCATGAGCATTCCCGAAGCAGTCAAGACGCGAGGCGGTGTATCCAAATACATCCTCAAAAAGGCGGTCCGCGGAATCATTCCTGACGAGATCATCGATCGGCCGAAACAAGGCTTCGGCGTGCCCGTGCACGAGTGGTTCTTTGAGCGGTTGGGGGACGCGACCCGCCGTGAGCTCGACGACTTCACGCGCCGCACCGATTTCTTCAATCCGGCTGAAGTAAGGCGGATTCTTGCGGAGGGACGTTCTGAGGAAGCCTGGTATCTGCTCAACTTCGCGCTGTGGTGGAAGGAGTACATCGCTCAGGAGGCACCAGTGGCGATCTCGGCATGAAGCAGGTGCTCGTTCGTGGCGGCGATGTCGTGGTTGAAGAGATCCCCGTCCCATCCATCGGGCCGGGGTCGATCCTGGTGCAGGTCGCGTACTCGTGCGTAAGCGTCGGGACGGAGCTATCGAGCGTGAAGCTGTCGGGGATGCCACTTTATCGGCGGGCCCTTAAGCAGCCGCACAATGTACGGCGGTTTTTGGATGTCGCGCGCGATCAAGGTCTGCTGCGGACCGTCGACATTGTCCGCGGGCGCCTGGCGGCGGGACTGCCCACAGGTTACTCGGTCGCCGGGACTGTCGTCGCAGTCGGCGAGGAGGTAGCCGCTTTTGCGGTGGGCGACCGCGTCGCGTGTGCCGGGGCTGGTATCGCAAATCACGCGGAGTACGTCAGCGCGCCGGTGAATCTCGCCGTAAAGGTACCGGATGGACTCGATCTCGACCTCGCGTCGACCGTTACCCTTGGCGCCATCGCGCTGCAGGGCGTCCGACGAGCGGCACCGACGCTCGGCGAGTCCGTAGCAGTCATAGGTCTCGGAATCCTTGGACAGCTCACGGTGCAACTCCTTCGCGCCAATGGCTGCCTCGTCATCGGGACCGATGTAGATCAGAGTCGGGTCGAGCGGGCGTTGGCCGCCGGGATGGAGCACGGTGTCGATTCCAGTTCGGACGACTTCGTAGACCGTGTCATTCGGCTCACGGGTGGATTCGGCGCCGACGCCGTGATCATCACTGCGGCTTCGCCTGGCAGCCAGGTGGTCCACCAGGCCCTTCGCGCGTGCCGCAAAAAGGGCCGTGTCGTCGTCGTCGGGGACGTTGGACTCCAGCTAAACCGCGCCGACCTTTACGAGAAGGAGCTCGATTTCCTAATCTCGACCTCCTACGGCCCCGGTAGGTACGACACGGAATTCGAGGAGGGTGGGCGCGACTATCCGATCGGCTACGTCCGATGGACCGAGACGCGAAATTTCGAAGAGTACCTGCGTCTCCTTCGGGCAGGCCAAGTCGACATCTCAGAATTCGAGCGGGAAACGTACGAAATCGATGACGCACCGGCCGCCTATGCCGCGCTGAAGCGCGGCGGGCCAAAGCCCCTGCTTGTGATCCTTTCGTATCCGCCTCGCCCCCAGGATGCGAAACCAGTAGTCACCGTGCGCACCGCGCTGGCTCGCGCTGGCCGTGTGCGCGTCGCGCTCGTCGGCGCGGGGAACTTTGCGGAAGCGATGCATTTGCCGAACTTGCTGAAGCTGCGGGATCAGTTCGAGCTCCGTGCCGTTGTGACACGCACCGGCACCAATGCGAAGGCCATGTCGCTGCGTGCCGGCGCGTCCTACGCGACCACCGACATCGACGCTGTCCTCAACGACGACGATGTCGACCTCGTCCTCATCACAACCCGACACGACACGCATACATCGCTCGCCCTCCGCGCCTTGCGCGCCGGCAAGAACGTCTTCGTGGAGAAGCCTCTGGCGCTGACCTCTACAGAACTCGGCGAAATCGCGGCTTTCTTCGACGGCCGCGACCGCCCTTTGCTCATGACCGGGTTCAATCGCAGGTTCGCGCCGGCCATCGCGACGGCCCGCGGACGGCTGGCTCGGCGAACGACGCCGATGATAGTGAGTTATCGGCTAAACGCCGGCTACCTGCCGCCTGAGCACTGGGTGCACGGACCAGAAGGAGGTGGTCGGAACATCGGTGAGGCCTGTCATGTCTACGACCTCTTCGGTGCGCTAACCGGAGCGCGAGTCGCTGACGTGGATGCGCGAGCCATTGAGACGCCCGCACGCCAGTGGGCGCGGAACGACAACTTCGTGGCGACCGTTGGCTTCACGGACGGCTCGGTGTGCACACTCGTGTATACCGCGCTGGGTTCGCGGGATTACCCGAAAGAGCGCATGGACGCTTTCGCCGACGGCAGCGTGCTGACACTCGACGATTACCGCACGCTCACCGTCGCCGGTGCCCGGCGTACCCGTTGGAGTTCTCGTACCACGGAAAAAGGTCACCGCGAGGAGCTTGAGTCGCTCGGGCGGTCTCTGCGCAGTGGAGGTCCTTGGCCGATCTCGCTCGAAGATCAGCTCCAGGCCATGCGGATCGCATTCCGCGTGGAGGAGCTCATCGGCAACAACAGGCCTGGAAGGTGAGCGGGACCTTGCGCGACGCGCTGTTCCGGGACTATCGCGAGGGACAGGGCGAGATCAGCAACGCGGCCAGCTATACCGACGTGCATGCGCAGTGGCCGTACTTCGAGGCCAACTACGGCGAGCACTTCCGCAGGCTTCCACGGACCACGGACATCATTGAAGTAGGGCCGGGTCATGGCGGCCTGCTCGCATGGTTGCGTTCCCTCGGGTTCGAGCGCATCGAGGGCGTCGACGCGAGTCCGGGTGACGTGCAGTTCGCCAACAGTCATCTCGGCGCCGAGATCGTGACCCTTGGCGACGCGTGTGAGTTTCTATCCGCCCGGCGGGCGGCATACGACGTCATCTTGACGAAGGCAGTTCTCGAGCACGTTGCGAAGAACGACCTCTTCAGCCTGCTGTCGGCGACGGCGGCGGCGCTCAAGCCCGGGGGCTTCGTCATCATCGACGTGCCGAACATGGACTGGCTGCTGGCGACGCATGAGCGGTACATGGACCTCACTCACGAGGTCGGGTTCACGCGGCAGTCGCTCTCGAGCCTGCTTCGTCTCGCGTTCGACGAAATGTCCGTAAAGGGATCCCGCATCGCTAAGCCCACCCGAGCGCAGCGGTTGCTCCGGACGCCAATGATCCGCCTGATTCAAGCAGGCCTCTATGTCCTCGGGGAGGGTGCGGACGGCGTCCTGTTCTCGAATCGGTCGCTCGTCGCGGTCGCGAGCAAACCCCGCGTGGCGGTGCGCTAGCGCGGGTTGATTCTGGACAGCCTCAACTACTGGCTGCGCGTCGCGCGCCGCGCGTCACGGATGCGGCCACGCAGCGTCGCACGACGTCTGGTCAGCGAAGGCTCCGCCGAGGTCGAACGGTTCATTGCGCCCCGCCGTGCATCCCGCTTCGGCGACGCGGCGCTGCTTGCCGCAACCGAGGCTGGCAGCATCTCGGAGCTCTGGCGCCGGCTCGCGACCCGCCCTTGGGCCTCGTGGGTTCCGGCCGAAAACGAGCGACCTTCGATCCCGGCGGCCCAGCGTGACGAGATCCTCGCGCGCGCGGAACGCGGGCTGTCGCACACGGTCGATCTCTTAGGTTCCGGTCCCATATCACTGGGCTCGCGTGTTGACTGGTCAAGGGATTACCGCACCGGCATTCGTTGGCCGCCCGGTTACGCGAGGCGGCTAGACGTCCTCGATCTTGCGCGTCCGAGCGACGTGAAGTTCCCTTGGGAGCTGTCGCGAATGCAGTGGCTCATACCGGTCGCCCAGGCCTACGTCTTGACCCGGGACGAACGGTACGCGGCAGGTGTCCGCGAACTCATCGAGCAGTGGATCGCTGGAAACCCGTATGCGTTCAGCGTGAACTGGTCCGTCACGATGGAAGTTGCGATACGGGCGATCACGCTGGCTTGGTTCTTCCATGTGTTCCAGGACAGCGCATCGTGGACTGACGGCGCCTTCCGGTCGCAGTTCCTACGGGCGCTCTACCTCCACGGCGACTTCATCGCTCGCAACCTTGAGCGCTCCGACGTCAACGGCAATCACTACACAGCCGATGCTGCGGGACTCGTCTTCGCGGGGCTTTTCTTCGGACAGGGTCAGGCGCCCGCACGCTGGTTGAACGCCGGCTGGAGGATCCTCGAGACGGAGATCGACAAACAGGTCGGTGTCGACGGTGTCGACTTCGAGATGGCCACCGCCTACCACAGGCTTGTCATGGAACTCTTTCTCTTTCCCGCCCTCTACTGGGAGCGATGTGGTTTCCCGGTGCCCATGCGATATCGCGCGCGTCTTACGGCCATGGCTTTGTTTGTCGCCGCGTACTCGCGTCCGGACGGGACCATCCCCCTATGGGGCGACGCGGACAATGGCCGGGCGCTGCCCTTCGGGGCGCAGCCGCTCAACGATCATCGCTACCTTATTCGGCTCGTCGCTCGCGCGTGGGATCCGCCAGAACTTCGCAATCTAGACGCCGGTCCGAGTGACGAGTCTGATTGGTGGTTTGGGCCTGCGAGTGGGCCGCAGCCAGGGGCGACGCGGGCCCCAGAGCGCTCGGTTGCATTCCAGGACGCGGGAGTTTATATCATGCGGACGGAGCGCGACCAGGTCTTCATCGATTGCGGTCCTGTCGGTCTCGGCGGACGCGGCGGCCATGGTCACAACGACTGCCTCTCACTCGAGGTCGTGCTCGCCGGTTCGCGGCTCATCGTCGACGCAGGGACGTATGTGTACACGTCGTCGATGGAGTGGCGCAACCGTTTCCGCAGTACGTCGTTCCACAACACGCCAATGATCGACGGTGCCGAGCAAAACCGCTTCGTTCGCCCGGAGTTCCTCTGGCTCCTCGAGAACGACGCTCATCCTTCCGTCGAGCTGTGGCAGCAAGGGGCGCAGTGTGACGTCTTTCGTGGCAGCCACAGCGGTTACGAGCGTCTGCCCTCCCCAGTTCGCTCAGTTCGGACGGTGGCCCTCGACCGAGTACATCACGCGGTCATGATCAAAGATGAGTTCTTCGGCACGGGGGCGCACGACATCGCCGTGCCGTACCACCTTGCGCCCGGCATCGACATCGAACGTGAGGAACAAGGCTCGATCGTGGTCCGAACGGCCAACGGCCGCTTCACGTTGGCGTGGCGTGACAAGGCCGACTGGAAGGTGGCGTCCGAAGCATCTTGGGTGTCCGCATCGTACGGAGTCAAGACGCCGGCCCGCCGGATCGTGTTCGCTCGTCGTGGACCCCTTGTCCCGCTCATCGTCGCCATTGCTCCCAAAGGGTCTGGCAGTCTCGAATTCGATCGATTGCTTGGGGCGGTGTCGGCGTGACGGTTGGCATATCCATGACACTGGTCGTCCGGCTCGCCCGCATAGCACTGGGCCTCGCGACGAGCATCCTGACTGCCCGCTTCCTCGGACCAGAGGGTAGGGGCGACTACACGCTGACCGTCACGCTCGCGGCGCTCGTCGTCCAATTTGGGAACCTCGGGCTCCATTCGAGCAACACGTATCTCGTCGCGAAGGACCGGCAGCTCTACGCCGGACTCGTCTCGAACAGTATCGCCGCCACGCTGCTGTCCATCCCGCTGAGCGCAATCGCCGTATGGGTGGCGTCGGCGTCCGATGGTCAGGCGGGCAATTGGCTTTGGTGGGCCGCAGCACTGGCGCCGGCGAGCCTATTCATGCTTCTCGGCTCGAACCTGCTCGTAGGCATGGGCCGTATCGCCCTCTTCAATGCATTTGAGTTCGCGTATGCGGCGGTTGTGGTCCCGCTCGTCGTCGTTGCCGGCCTGATGAACCGAGGTGTCAGCGGTATCCTCCTGGCGAGCACCGCGGCCGCGTGGGTCGGTTGTCTTGCTCTGCTGGTCGTCCTGCTCCGAGGCAACGTCCGCATCCACTTCGCCGGCGACGTCTTTCAGGCCAGCGTTCGATTCGCGGCAAAGGCCTACGTCGTGGCGCTGATTGGCTTTCTCCTGCTTCGAGCGAACGTCTTTCTCCTGGACCGATTTGCCGGCTCAGCCGTGCTGGGCCAGTATTCCGTCGCATCGCAGATCACTGACGTGTTGAGCGTCCTTCCTGCCTCCGTGGCCCTAGTGTTGTTTCCAAAGCTTGTGGCGGATCGCGATCATCGGTGGCCGATGATGCTGCGGAGCGCGCAAACCACCGGATCGATCATGGTGGTCCTCTGTATCGCGGCTGCCGCCGTCGCTTCGCCCTTCATCGGCCTCGCGTTCGGCAGCGCCTTCCTGGCGGCGGTCCCGATGCTACTGTTCCTCCTGCCTGGCGTCGCCCTCCTCGCGGTTTCGACGATCCTTTCTCAATATCTTGCGGCACGAGGCTTGCCCATCGCGCTCGCGGCTGCGTGGGCGGTAGCACTGGTCACTGGTGTCGTGGCGAGCTGGGTCCTGATCCCATCCAGAGGGGGCGTCGGCGCCTCTATCGGTCTTTCCATCGCATATGCGGTGCTGTTCGTCCTCGTCTCGATCGTCACGATCGTTGAACGCCGAGGCGAGGAGTTGCCGACCGCTGTCCAGCGGAGGCCAGCATGACCTCGCTCGTGCTGAGCTCGGCGCCGCTGTCGGAGGAGTACCGCAAGCGGTTGCAGGGGGCTTTCGGCGAAAATCTTGCGTTCACGCATCTCGCTGAGATTCGCCGGCAGCCGCCGCTGGCGGCGCTCAAACGCCTTCGGGCCGCGGCGACGGAGCACTGCTACATCGCAATTGAAGACGATTCGAGCTCGGCAGTCCTCCCGATCCTCCAGGCCATTGGCTCCGCGACGTGGCCCCGAAGGCTGCAGCTCATTCATGCGGACCTTTCGACGTCCGCGCTGTCGCACGCGCGGCTTCCACTTGCCGCCGCGGCGACTGTTTCCGCGACGGTGAAGGGCAGGATTGCTGTACGTACGGCGGCGGCCGAACTCGAGCAGCTGCGCCACGCGGATCGCATCGAGGTAGCAGCAGCTGCTCCGAGTCGACTTTTGTACCTCAACGCCAATCTGTGGTTTGGCCTCAAGGTCGGTGGTTCTGTGGGTCACGTGGCCGGCGTCGTTAACGCGTTCTCACGGCGCGGCCTCGACGTCTCTCTCGCGACGGCACCCGACCCCGTGATGATTGGGCCCTCCGTGCATCTAGTGCGCCTGGCGCCGCCCGCATCGCTCGCGCTGCCGTTCGAGCTGAACTACTACTCATTTCAACGGTACGTTGTGCAATCGCTCATGCGGGAGCCGATGGATCTCTGCTATCAGCGCCTCTCGATCGGCAGTTACGCGGGCGTCATAACGTCTCGTCGCCGTCGCGTCGCGCTTGTGATCGAGTGGAATGGTTCGGAGGCGTGGGCCGCGCGGCATTGGGGACGTCGCCTTCGATATGAGTCCCTGGCTCTCGCCGCCGAGGACGTTTCTCTAAGACACGCGCACATCGTCGTGACCGTGTCGGCAGCGTTGCGCAACGAGCTCATCCAGCGAGGCATCGACTCCGATCGAGTAGTTTGCCATCCAAACGGCGTCGATCCCACGATCTTCGACCCCAAACGATTCTCGCCCGCCGCACTCGCTGCGCTGCGCAGTGATCACAACATACCCGAGCACGGCATTGTGGTCACTTTCCTCGGGACTTTCGGTCGGTGGCATGGTGCAGACGTGCTCGCCCGCGCGATCCGCAAGCTCGGTGACACTCGCGCAGACTGGCTCGCCAAGATGTGCGTTCGGTTCCTGTTCGTCGGTGAAGGCCCTATGCTCGGCGACGTGAAGGACGCACTTCATGCGAGCCGTGCTGCACCTTTCGTGCGCTTCACCGGCCTCGTCCCGCAAGCGGAGGCACCGGCCTATCTCGCCGCCTCTGACGTCGTTGTCGCTCCGCACGTCCCGAACGCAGATGGTTCGCCTTTCTTTGGTTCTCCCACGAAGCTCTTCGAGTACATGGCGATGGGGCGTGCGATCCTTGCCTCCGATCTCGACCAGCTCGGAGAAGTGCTCTGCGACGGCATCAACGTGCGGCTGCTCTCTGGACTGAATCTGGGCGGTGAGACTTCCGCAACGGCCATCCTGCTGCCTCCTAGAGATGAGGAGGCGCTTGCGAACGGCATCGGATTCCTCGTAGACAATCCGGGGTGGCGCGTCGCCCTCGGCAGGAACGTACGCGAGCTCGCGCTGCGCCGGTACACGTGGGACCATCACGTTTCAGCGATCCTCGAGCGGATGGAGTTCATCGGCTCACTACCCCGAGCTACTTAATGAAAACCCATGGGCGCGGTCTGCTGTTGCTGCCAATGCTGGTCTTTTCTGTGACGTATGCGCTCACCTGTCTCCTCGGCGCGATCGCACTTCTACTGAATCTTCAGCCATTCGTCGATCTCTTCGAGTACTTCAGCGGCACGCGGCGCGCCCCGCTAGCCGGGGATGCACTGATCGTCACCCTCGTTCTTCTCTTCGGTGCACCAATCGCGATGTGGGCTGGATACGTGCTGGTCGTTTCGATCGTAGGGCCTCGCGTCCGATCACGGCCTGAACCGCCTCGTGCGTCCCTTCCGCTCTGGCTGCCCTACGCCGTCTTCGGAATGTGCGCTGCGATCGCCATCACTTCACTCGCCAGAGCCTCGTCATTTGGTTCGCTCGGCGCTTGGTTCAACTTCGCCGCGTGGGTAAACGCCCGATGGCGCACATTCGAGGTGTTGTCATTCTTCGAGTTCGTTAACATCTACATGTTTCTCCCATTCACTGCCGCGTGGGTCGTCCTCGAAGTGTCCGGTCCGGGCGCGAAGCGATTTGCCCTTCGTTGGATTCCTGCCGTTAGTGCGGTCGCGCTCGCGATCCCGCTATTCCAAAAGAAGGCTGCGGCGGTCTCGCTTATCATCATCGCGTCCGCCTACATGCTGCAGACCGTCTTTCGCGGCAAGCGCCTGCGGCGAGTGATTCTGGTGGGCGCGGTCGCGCTGTTCGCAATGTACTCCGCAATGGTCGTCATCCCGACGTTCAACGTTGCGAGGGGCGCCCAGGAGCAGATTGCCCAGCGTCAGCCGCCGCCGACCGCAGCAGCGACGCCGCCGACCGGAGTAGCGACGCCGCCGACCGGACCAGGAACATCGCCGACCGGCGGCGAACGATCCATATCCGCCCTCGCACAAGCGACAACGCAGGTCGGAGTCGTGACGGTATATGCCTTCTTGGCTCCCATCACCAGGACATCGGCACCCGCGATGTACTACGCGATTATCTTCCCCAATGTTCATCCGTACTTCGGGCTCGATCTCGGCCAAGACATCCTCTGTTCGCCCAGGATTGGCTGCCACGGACTCCGCATGCCCGACGACAACATCATCGTGTGGGACTACATGAATCCCACTGTGCACGGCGGCACGGTCGCCGCACCCTTCCAGTTCGTCCTGTATTCCCAGGTTGGTGTCGCTGGCGCTGTCATCGGCTCATTGGCGGTAGGTGCGTTGTTAGCGATCGTATGGCTCTGGGTCTTGCGCCATCGCGGCGACGACGTGTCAAGCCCACTTTGGGCGACGCTCGTCATAGTGTTCGCCATCTATCTGGCGATAGACTCCCTCCGCAACAGCACCTTGGTGAGCTACGGCCTCATATGGCCGGTTTTAGGCGTAGCCGTGATCACCATATTGCGTCTCAAGCGGGAACTCTCTGCGGAGCAGAAACCCGGCTACGGCCTGGTGGGACGGGCGCGCTCCGATACGCCGTGGATGTGAAACACCACCCTTAGTCTCCTGGCCGCACCTCCGTTTTGGCAGGTGCCAAAGGCAGTGGGACATGCTTCTTCGCTGACCCGATCACATACCACCCACCGACCCTTCCGAGCGTGTCGAGGAAAGCGGTCGACAGACGCAGGCGAGATGTCATGGGCACGTCGCCGGGACGGAAATGGCGTTTGAAGACCTTTATGGACACGAAGCCAGCTGACTCGAGCATTCGGCGGACCTCGCCCGACGAATACACCCGAACTAACGGCCGCGCGCCCAATCTTGAGCCCGCCTCAACCGATGCTGAGAGGACACCGCTCATCGATCCGAGGCGGAACAGCTCGCCCCGCAAAAGACCCAGTCCGAGCACCTGGGTCACCCAGTAGTGAAATGATTGGCGGTTGTAGAGGACGACAGTAAAGGTGCCGCCCGGACGCAGCACTCGTAAGCATTCTGCCAGCGCCGCCTCGATGTCCGGAGTGTGGTGAAGCACACCGTTCGACGACACCATGTCGAAACTGCCATCCGGAAAGGGCATCGTCTCCGCGTCGCCCTGGAGAAATCTGGCCGTGAGCCCACTTGTCGCGAGGTGCAGATCTGCCAGCTCGACATGGCGCGGTGTCAGGTCGATTCCCACGACTCGTGCGCCGCGTGAGGCGTACTCGTAGGCATCAATTCCCTGTCCCGAACCGACGTCAAGCACGTCGAGGCCGCGGGAGTCAGCGTAGTGCAAGGCCTCGGACATCCAGGGCGCATATTCGCGCCTGCCCGCCACAAGTTCCTCGAAGTATGGCTTCGACCCGGGCGGAAGGTCAGGCACAGAGGGTCCGCATGGGGCCACGGTCCAGCAAAGTACCGCCTGCTTCTTAGCTTCAGCTGCTTCCATCAGGTCAGTTTATTGCCCTTGATGTCCTTCTGGCTTCGAGTGTGCGACGGACAGGCATTACCGGGGAGCAGAGCGGGCGTACCGGCAGAAGCCGCCGCGCGTCGTGGGGCGTATTCGGCTGGGCGGCGGCCGGGCTCGACGCCGACGTTCACAACTACTTGTCCGATTACCTGCTGGTAAAGATGGACGTCGCCACAATGCCCTATTCCACTGGAGCCCGTTCACCTCTACTCGATCACAAGTTGATCGAGTTCATGGCTCGAGTTCCGGGGAACATGAAGCTACGAGACGAGGAGAGCAAGTACCTCTTGAAGTCAGCCCTTCGGCGAATACTGCCGGAGGGGATCCCGAGCCGTCGCAAGATGGGCTCCGGCCTCCCCCTGGGCCGCTGGCTCCGTGGAGGCCTCAGGGAAATGCTGGTCGGCACGGTGCTGTCCGACACGGCACTCGCCCGAGGCTATTTCAGGCCTGCCGTAGTCAGCGAAATGGTGGAGACCCTCTGACAGGGGCGACCGCTTCCAATACGCGCGTTGGGACCTTCTGCTCTTAGAGCGCTGGCATCAGATATTCATTGATCAGCATCCGATTCCGCGCTCGCCACTCGGGGTATGGGAGGAGTCATCGTTGTCATGATGAATCGTCGGTCACCGTGGCTCGATCTGCGACTGCTGGCACTGGACCCGGCTGCGCTTCTACTCCAGACGAACTTCTTCGTGCCTGGGCGCGAGGGGCTCCTGCACATCATGCACCGGTTGAGCCCAAACGGATTGTTTGAGAGCGCGCGCCAGTTCCGTGGATTTCTGATCAGTGGCGAGCTCGCTCAAACGGTGTATCGCCCAATCGAGGTGTTCTGGCTTATCGGGCATCGGGGTAACTACCTCGCGGATCATTGAATTTGGAGTCGACTTCCAGCTCTCACCTGGGCCGAGCAGTTCTTCGCTAAGGCGTTCGCCATCCCTCGGGCCAGTGAACGCGATCTGGATGTCCTTCTCCGGCCTGAGGCCTCTGGATCGAATAAGAGCGTTGGCAAGGTCCAGGATCTTGACAGGCTCGCCCATGTCGAGCATGTAAAGACGGCCCGCGGGAAGGGCAACAGTGCTGATCACGAGCGATGCCGCTTGGCGCGAGGTCATCATATAGCGTGTCATTTCCGGATCGGTGATCGTGATTGGCCCGCCCTGCTGGATCTGCCGTTCAAAAATTGTCATCACGCTTCCGCGGCTGCCGACAACGTTGCCGAAGCGGACTGCTCGACACTGCATGGCACCTCGATGGCTTAGCACCATCAGCTCGCAGAGGCGCTTGGTGCAGCCCATCACAGACTGAGTGGACGCTGCCTTGTCGGTCGAGATGAGAATGAACTGCGCCGACGCCACGGCCTCCGCGCAGCCAAGCACGTTCCGAGTCCCAAGAACGTTGACCAGCACCGCTTGCTCCGGATGGCTCTCAAGCATCGGAACGTGTTTGTACGCAGCTGCGTGAAAGACGAGGTCCGGTCTCTCGTCTGCAAACACCGCGATGAGGCCTTCGCGGTCTTTGATGGACACAAGCGCTTCTCTCAGATCCACGTTGGAGAGCCCTCGCAACTCGGCCGCTATGTCGAACAGCCCAGTCTCGTTGTTGTCGACGAGCACCAACCGACGAGGCTTGAGTGTCACCAGGATCTTGCACAGCTCAGAGCCAATCGAGCCCGCAGCACCCGTTACGAGAACCGTGCGACCGGCAATGGAGTGGGCGGCGCCCACTAGGTCCAGCTCCTCCGTCGAGCGCCCTACAACATCATCAGCGGTCAGCATTCTGATCCTGCTCGCCCCGGCGGAGCGGAGCCACTCTTCCGCCGTCGGAATGATGAAGATCGGCTTCTCGAGCTTCAGGCAAACCGACAGCAGGTTTCTGAAGTCAGCTTGAACCATGCTGCCGGGGACAAAGGCCACACCGTCGGCATGTGTGACCTGGATCCAGTGCCCGAGGTCGCGAGTTTCCCCAACCACCGGGATACCCATCACAGTTCTGCGGGCATCGACTGCTGTGCCCGACACTATCGCGATAGGAGACCAAAGCGCGCTCGAGTTCTGGACCAGCGACTTCACCATCCCGTAACCAGAGCTGTCGGGCACAACGACGAGAAGGCGGTTCTCACCGATCGAATGCCGAAGCAACAGCCGCGGCAGGAGTCGAAAGGCCCCGAACGTGGACAGAACAATTGGCGCGACAAGCACCGGAATCCCGATCGGAAAAGGTCGCCATACCGGCGGTATCAGAGCCTCGGCGAGCGTCACCAGAGCCGATGCCTCGATCACCGCCAGGGCAAGAGCGATTGCATCGGACAGGCCCGCGACCGCCCATACGCGCTTGTACAGCTTGAAAGTGGCCTCGGCAAGCGCAACTGCAATCAGGACGATCACAAATCCGAGGACAAGTTGGAGCCGGCCTCCCGTGCGGCCGGTGGCGATTACTTGGCCAACAACGAGTGCCAGGTAGAACCAGCCGACTTGGGCGATGAACGCTGGACCATAACGAGCCAAGCCGGCGAGTGCGCGGAGCGGAAAACGACCCTGCGGCCGCGACAGCGGTGGGGACGTCGGCAGGATCGAGCCGGATCGCCTCATCTTGCGACGGCTCCTGCGTCGGGGGGTGACTGAAGGCAGCGCAGCATGTGGCGGACGCAGGCCAGCTTAGTGATCGGATAAGGCACCGTCAAGTGACCCGCTCAACGAAGCGTAACGCCTGAGACGAGCCGATTGTTCAGCGCGGGGGGTCTACAACCAGACGTGCTTCCGGGCATCCGACGGCTAAGACCATGATCAGCGCGGTGACGATCGCGGCGGCCGCCGACTCCTTCGCGGTACTCCTCGACGCCCTCATCGACCAGCCTATCGGCTCGCCGCCGTGATGCCCTCAGATCGGAGGAAGCTGGTCTAGACTCACCTGATTACGGCGCGCGGGAGTGAGGAGGCGCGAGGTTATGTCGGAGACCGATCGGGTGGGGATAACGCCGAAGAGCTGGACAACTCAGCTTCACCGAGGCGTCATGCACCTGGGCAAGCGGTGGTACGTCGTAAGCGCGGAGATCAATGAAGCAGGAAAAGCCGAAGGCGTCCGGTTGGATGGTCCGTATCCGGATCATGCATCGGCAGAGGCGGAAGTCAACCGCCAGCAGCGAGAGCGTGCCTAGCTGCTCATAGCCCTGGTCGTGGCGGAACCCAGCTCGCGCGCATCCGTCGTTTCATGGCGTGCGATCTGCCGCCTTGTCATCATTTCACAGGCATGACCACCACCCCAGCGAGACGGCCGGTCGCCTCCAAAGCGAAGTCGGTCTTGGTTACAGGCGGTGCCGGCTTCATCGGGTCGCATCTGGTCCGGCGCCTTGTATCCGAGGGTTATCAAGTCCGCGTGCTGGACAACTTCGCCACGGGCCGGGCGGCGAACTTGACCGACATAGACGGAGTCGAGGTTCAGGAAGGCGACATACGGGAGCGGTCCGACGTGGCCAAAGCGATGATCGGGGTCGAGGGAGTGTTCCACGTCGCTGCGCTTCCGTCGGTGGCTCGATCCTGGCAGGATCCAGTTGCGACCTTAGCGACGAATGCTCATGGCACTGCCAACGTCATCGAAGCAGCCGGCGAGGCCGGAGTCTCGGTTCTCGTCTACTCTTCGTCGTCCTCGATATACGGCGACCAGGCGGCGGTCAAGAAGTCGGAGGAACTCGAACCACGGCCCATCTCCCCGTACGCATATTCCAAGCTGCTCGGTGAGAAGATCGCGCTCGCGCACGCTCGCTGGCCCCAGGGCATTCGCGTGATCGCCCTCCGTTACTTCAACGTCTTCGGCGCTCGCCAAGATCCAAATTCGCCGTACTCAGCAGTCATCCCGCTGTTCATCAAGCACGCCCTCGCCGGAACGACGGCACAGGTCTACGGAGACGGGAGCCAGAGCCGTGACTTCACTCACGTGGACAATGTGGTCGATGCCAACATCTGCGCCCTACAGAGCGAGGTCTCGGGATTGGCTCTCAACATCGCTTGCGGCCAGAGCTACTCGCTTCTCGAGCTGGTCGAAGCTATCTCGAAGCTGAACCATCAGCCTCTGAAGACCAACTACGGCCCTCCGCGCGAGGGCGACATCAGGCACTCGCTCGCCGACATCTCACTGGCAGCGGCCAGGATCGGCTACCAACCGGCGGTCTCGTTTGCAGATGGGCTCAGGAGAACGTTTGACGAATACAGGTCCGCTTAAGCTCATCCGCGTCATAACCCGGATGAACGTAGGGGGCCCCGCGCGCCACGTGACCATCCTGACCACAAGGTGCGCACCCGAGTTCGACAGCGTCCTGCTGACCGGCGAGCCGGAAAAGCGCGAAGGCTCCCTGCTGCAGGAGGCCGTCCAGGCCGGCGCAAACGTCGTCCAGGTTCCGCATCTGCGACGCCCGTTATCGCCGGTTGCAGACATGCTCGCGCTGATATGGCTGTTCCAATACTTCCGTCGTGAGCGACCGGCAATCGTGGCGACTCACACTGCGAAAGCCGGCACCTTGGGTCGATTGGCCGCAGCGCTCGCAGGGGTGCCAGTGATCATCCACACCTTTCATGGCCACGTTCTGGACGGCTACTTTGGCCGGCTGAGCACATCGTTTTTTCTGTTCGTCGAGCGCTTCCTTGGACGGCTGACAACCCAATTCATCGCCATCAGTCCGGAGATCGCGGCCGACCTCGATCGGATGGCGATCGGCCGCGGGAAGACAACAGTCGTGCGACTCGGGCTCGACCTTGATCAGCTGACGGCGCACGAGGGGGGTCGTTTGCGTTCCGATTTAGGAGTCCCGCCCGGTGCGCCACTGGTCGGCATTGTTGGGCGACTGGTGCCAATCAAGGCCCATGACCTCTTCCTGACCGCTGCCGCGATGACCGCGGCCACCCGCCTGGACGTCCATTTCGCCATCGTGGGTGACGGCGAACTGCGGGACCGTCTTGGCGATGAAGTCGCACGTGCGGGCCTGTCCGACAGGGTGCACTTTGCGGGCTGGCGAGATGACCTGGCGGAGGTCTACGCAGACCTCGATATCGTCGTTTGTTGTTCGCGAAATGAAGGCACGCCGGTCTCGGTGATCGAAGCGTGTGCCGCCTGCCGCCCGGTGATCGGAACGACAGTCGGCGGCATGACAGATATCATTGCCGACGGCGTGAACGGTCTCCTTATTCCCGCCGGGGATGCTCGGGCACTCTCGGAAGCCACTCTCGATCTGATCGCCGACCCGAATCGGCGTGCTTCTATGGGCAAGTCGGGTCGCCAGATGGTGCTCGAACGTTATGGCTCCGGCCGCATGGTGAGCGAGCTCAAGCTGGTGTACGGCAGGCTCATCGATGGAGCTCACATGAAGGTGGGGACTGCCTGACGGTGCGGGTACTCGTAACGGGAGGCGCGGGATTCATCGGGTCGCACATCGTCGACCGGCTGATCCAGAACGGCCACGACGTGAGCGCACTTGATGACCTGTCCACGGGCAGGTACCGCAATATTCGCCACCTGCTCGACCATCCTCACTTCCGTTTCACTGAAGGCTCGGTTCTCGATGCCGACCTCGTCGACTCCGAAGTCGCCCAGGTCGACGTCGTCTATCACATGGCCGCGGCAGTCGGTGTTCAGCTGATAGTCGACCGTCCCCTGCAATCGCTGATCACCAACATCAAGGGCACCGAGAACGTTCTCGACGCCGCCCAACGGTACCGGACGAAGATCTTGATCACGTCGACGAGCGAGATCTACGGCAAGAGCAGCAACGGCCCATTCAAGGAAGAGGACGACAGGGTCCTGGGGTCGCCTCGCAAGCTGCGGTGGAGCTACTCGACCTCAAAAGCCGTGGACGAGATCCTCGCTTATGTCTATTACAAGGAGCTCGGTTTGCCTACGGTCGTGGTCCGTCTCTTCAACACTGTCGGTCCCCGCCAGGTGGGGCACTATGGAATGGTCGTGCCGCGTTTTATCAATCAGGCGCTCCATGGTGAAGCGTTGAGCGTCTACGGGGATGGGAGTCAGTCCCGCTCGTTCACCTCGGTGTTCGATGTGGTGAGCGCGGTCACCGGGCTGATGGAGGCTCCGCAGGCGGAAGGCGATGTTTTCAACGTCGCCGGCCACGAGGAGATCACCATCCGAGACCTGGCGGAACTGGTGATCCAGCGGACCGGTTCCAAATCGACGATCAGGTTCGTGCCATTCGAGGAGGTGTACGGGGAAGCGTTTGAAGACATGGCTCGGCGCGCAGCTGACACGACCAAACTCGAAGCGGCGACCGGGTTCAGGTGTGAAACCAGCCTGGCCGATACAGTGGACTCGATGATCACCTTTGCGAGAGAATCGGCCAAGAATCCTTGAGTCCCCTGCTCGCGATCATGGTTGCCACGCTCGTGACATTGGTCCTGTCTTGGCCGTTGCGTCGCTTTGCGCTTCGTCTCGGGATCATGGACCACCCAGGACCGAGGAAGGCCCACGGGGAGGCGGTGCCGTACCTGGGCGGTCTCGCATTGCTCGCGGGAGTGGCTGCGGCGATACTTGTGTCCAACCCGGATTTGTGGCCGATTCTTGTGCTGCTCGCCCTCATGGCGGCACTCGGCCTGGTCGACGACCTGAAATACCTGCCCGTGTGGGCGAAGCTGGTCGGAGAGATCGCGATCGCTTCCTCAGCCGTCGCAATGGGATTCTCCTGGCACCTGACCAACTCCGCCGCGATCAACGACGGTCTCTCGATCCTGTGGATGGTGGGGCTCACGAATTCGTTCAACCTCCTGGACAACATGGACGGCCTGGCTTCTACCGCAGCTGCTTGCTCGCTAATCGCGCTGGCCATCATCGTTCCGGCTTCGTGGAGCTTGGCTCTCCCGCTCGCCGGAGCGGCGATCGGATTCCTGGTCGTCAACCGCCCGCGAGCGAAGATGTTTATGGGCGACACAGGCAGCCTCATGCTCGGCTTCGGGGTGGCGGTCAGCTCGATCGGCGCGGCCAACAGCGCTCAGGGTCTCCACTCGCTTGTGATACTCGCGTTTCCCATGGCGCTGGCCATGTTCGACACCTCGCTGGTCATCGTTTCGCGCTTGGCAACCGGTCGGCCGGTGCAACTCGGAGGGCAGGATCACTTCTCGCACCGGCTGCGGCTCATGGGCTGGTCGCCGTATCAGATCCTTGGAGCCGCCTTTGTGGGCTCTTTTGCCGGAGCCGCGTGTGGCGCCCTGGCAATCAGCTATCCAGCGACGACGGCCTGGTTGGCCCTGCCCATCGGCATGGCCTTCATCGCGGCCTGGGTCGGGCTCCTGCGCGTGGATCCCTACTCGGTCGCCGTGCACCCTAAAGTTGAGGTTTATGGCGGGCAAACGCGGACCTAACGCCGGCCTTCTGGACAGGCTCAACGACCGGAGCGCAACCATCGCGGTCGTGGGCCTGGGCTATGTCGGTCTCCCTCTGGCGTGCGCGCTGGCCGAGGCGGGCCACCGAGTGATCGGCATAGATGCGGCGGCGGAAAAGGTGCAAGGCGTGAACGCCGGCCGATCCCACATCGACGATGTGACGAATGCACAGCTCCAGCGCCTCATCGCGGACAAACGACTCTCGGCGACTCAGGACTACCAGGCGGCAACCGCTGCAGATGCGGCCATCATCGCGGTGCCAACGCCCATCGACGAGTACCGGGTCCCCGACCTGAGCGCTGTACGGGCCGCTTCTGCCAGCCTCTCCCAGGTGATGCCGAAAGGAAGCCTCGTCGTCCTCGAGAGCACCACTTATCCAGGCACGACTGAAGAGGTCATCGTGCCCGCCTTTCGTGATCGAGGCTATATGCCCGGGGTGGACGTGTTCATCGGCTACTCCCCCGAGCGCATCGATCCCGGGAACCAAACCTGGAACATCCGAAACACTCCCAAAGTCGTCTGCGGGCTGACCAAGAGCTGCCTCGAGGTGACGATCGCTCTGTACAGCACGATCGTGGAGAAGCTGGTCCCGGTTTCCAACATCCGGACGGCGGAGATCACCAAGCTCTTCGAAAACATCTTTCGCGGTGTGAACATCGCGCTTGTCAACGAGTTCCAGGTCATTTGCGACGCGTTTGACATCGATGTGTGGGAGGTCATCCAGGCCTGCTCGACCAAGCCGTATGGCTTCACGCCGTTTTATCCCGGCCCGGGTCTGGGCGGTCATTGCGTGCCGGTCGACCCTTTCTATCTGGCGTGGAAGGCGCGCCAGCTAGATGTCAACACCGAGTTCATTGAGCTGTCAGGCCGCATCAACGCCGCCATGCCGAGCTACGTCGTGCGCAAGGTTGCCAGTTTGCTGAACGGCAACCACAAATCGCTCAACGGCGCCCGCGTGGGACTGCTTGGGGTGGCCTACAAGAAGAACAGCTCAGATGTGAGGGAATCTCCAGCAATCAAGGTCATCGAGCTGCTGCTCGAAGAGGGAGCCGGCGTCAGCTACCACGATCCACATGTCAAGTCACTCACGGTGAATGGCCAGGTGTTTCGCTCCGTGCCCAACTTGAGGGATTTCCTAGGCGCCCAGGACTGCGCGGTTGTGGTGGCGGATCACGACTCCATTGACTGGACGCTGGTGCTCCAGTTCGCTCCGATGATTGTCGACACCCGCAACGTACTAGGTAGGTTGAATCCAAGCTCGGCGAGGTCTCCTCAGCGGATCGAGCGCAGCATCGACTAGGTTTTCGCCGCCACCACCAAGTCCTGGTAGCTGACGAAGTTGGTTCGCCCGCACCAGGAACCGTTTGGAAGGGCCCTGGCTGCATGCCGCGCGCTTCGAAATCTGAGATTCCGTCGCGCTCGGAGTAGGCGACTGCCTTCTTACGCAGTTTGGCGTCGTCCACCGATAGTCCGTCCAGCCTGAATCGAAAGCCGGGATTGGACCGCGCGGAGGTGATTCCAGCCAATGCACCGTCGTTTATGAGGAACATGCTTGCGAAGCACGTGCGTCCGGGCATGAGTACCCGGCTGATTTCGTCCAAGTAGTGCCGGTAATCGTCAGCCAGCATGTCCGTGAAGGTCGTGGTCAGAAACACGAAGTTGAATTCGGAAGCGTCGAAGGGATATGGCATCAGCTGGATGGCCCTTTGTAACGGCTGCGGGACCAACTGTTGACATGATCCACCAGGAAGAAACAGACAGAGGACGGAAATTGTTACTGGTCGCGGTTGAGCGGGTGCCTTGCAAAGTCCCAGGCCGCGGAGCTCACAGCGAGCGTCAAGATCACCGAAAACCCTAGCAGCCAAGTCAAATCGGACCGCTTGCGCCCAACCGGATCGAAAGCCGCATTCTGACAGGGTACGTTCGGGTTATAGAAGATTGGGACTTGTGACCCTATCCTCGGTGGGGGGTATTGCGTCGAGGTCCCAATACATGTGTCGTACCGGTACGAGAAGTCCGCTCGTGAGACGTCCGTGACAGTGGCCAACCTGATCGCGTGTAGGTTCAACGCGACAGTCGAATCGTGGGAGTAGACGACTGACGTAACGAATGCCAACATTCCTGCGGTAATCAGGAAAGCTCCGACTGTCCACCGCAACGACCGCTTGTTCATGATCACTGCCGACGCGTCCAAGCTTCCAATCTCATGTGTACCCATCAGTCAGACGCTGTTGGGGTTAGTCGAAGTCCATCTGCCAGGAGGTGCGGTGCTTCGGACCATAAGTCGGTGGTCGCGCGCATGGTAGCTTTAATGTCAGGCCATCTGCCGTGCACTATGGCCCATGCAGCGCGAGCGACCGGCTCGACAATTAGGGTGGCTGTGAGTATGAGACAGCCCCAAGCTCGACCGAAGTGTTTGAAAGAGTATCTCACCGTGCTGACAGACGAATATAGTAGGCGACGATTGACTACTTTTCTGCTGGTGCCCCCACCAGTATGGTGCGCGTATGCTTCAGCTACGTATTGCGTGGAGGCTCCAACGTTTTTCGCCCTAAGCGAGAAATCGAGATCTTCGAAATAGACGAAGAAACGAGTATCGAATCCGTTGAGCCGTTGGAAGAGGCTGCGCCTAACCAGGAAGAATGCCCCCGGCACGTGGTCAACGACGCGGGTACTCGTGTGGTCCCAGTCGGTCATGATGAACTCGACCGCCGCATGACCCGGCAGAGTTATCGGCCAGGCCCTATGCAAACCTAATGCCCTGACGAGCATGTGGTGTGGCTTCGGGAACCGCGCGCACGTTCGCATCACCCGACCGCGATCGTCAATTAGTTTGATCCCGACGATTCCGGTTGTTGAGTGAATCGCGTCCTCCATTAGCCTCATCGCCACGTCGAGCGCCGTTGCGGATAAACGGACATCTGGGTTCAGAAACAGCAGGTACTTCGACATACACGTCGCTGCTCCTTGGTTGCACGCTGCCGCGAAACCCAAGTTAGATTCGTTTCGAATTAGCCTGACCGGTAGCGAACTCCGGTCGAGGTGATCAATTGAGCCGTCAGTGGAGGCATTGTCCACAATGATGACCTGCCCGAGTCGGAATGAATTAGCTTGGGAATCGGTCAGAGATTCCATCGCGAACCGCAGCAGCTGCCCTGCGTTGAAATTGACAATCACGACGTCCACAAGTGCACGAGCAATGACGGGGCCACCACCCGTCATGGCAAAGGAAGCTCGCGCATGCCAGCCTCGACTGCTTGCACCTCCTTCATACGGCAATTGTAGGAAATGAGCGCCCAGGCGTGCATGCGGATGCCCACCCCAGGTGTAGACAGATCTTCTGAGCCGCTCACCCTAATCCGGCCGACGGTGTTTTACTGTAGTGCCCTCGCAGTGCAATTCGATCCGCGATGTCCGCCACCGCCCGACTCACGGTCGATGGTGGCCCCGAGCAGCTGGTTCGGACTACCGTATGGAGCGATGGATGTTGGGACGCTGATGTTTAGATGCTTCGTCGACCGATTTAACTGGGGTGAGGTCAAGCGTTCTGGGCCCCTAGCGCGAGCCGCGAGGAGCGTTGTCCCGGTTGCTTAATCACGCCGCCCGCTATTTCCCCATACTAAAGGTGCTGCTGGAACATCTACCCCCCGACGGGACGGTTGTGGAAGTCGGATCTGGTCCGGTCGGCATGGGAGAATTCTGGTCCCAGCCGTTTGTAGGATGCGATTTGAGTTTTCCGCATCGGCCTCAGATACCGTTGCAGCCGGTGATCTGCTCAGCCGAGGCCTTGCCCTTTCCTGATCAGTCCTTCGATGCCCTAATTGCGTCCGATGTCATGGAACACATATCTCCGACCCGGCGTAGCCAGGTAGTTTCAGAGATTTTCAGAGTCACTCGAAGGGTCGCCATAATCGGTTATCCATGTGGTCAAAGCGCTTGGGTGTTGGACCAATACCTTCATGAGCACTACCTGAGCCGAAAGAAAGCCCCTCCGCTCTGGCTAGAAGAACATATGCTTAACCCATTTCCCGATGAGCAGTTATTACTTGATGCACCCCCCGGATGGGAGAAAAAGGTCATTCCCAACGAAAGCCTCCGCTTTCATTTCTGGATGATGCGGGCGGAAATGCAAAGAGTGTGGTGGTATTCATTTCGGCTGGTGCTCTTCGTGGCCCCCGGTTTGGTCCGGTGGCTTCTCCGTTATGCCAACCACGAGCCGTGTTATCGACAGATTTTCGTCTTCACTCGTGGATAGACACGGTGCGAATGCGCAAGGGCCCATGGATTCCCTAACGGTTATCATCCCGACCTTTAATCGCAGTGCCGTTCTGAAGATAGCGCTCGATGCCTATTGTGCTCAGTCGGCACCAAATGCGATTCACGAATTGATCGTTGTCGACGATGGTTCAACAGATGACACTGAGGCTACGGTCACGGCAGTAAGTCGAGTGTCACCTTTTCCGATCCGTTATCTTCGTCAAACCAATCGGGGGCCCGCCGCCGCTCGTAACCTCGGCATCACAGAAACGCGCACCGACCTAATTCTGTTCACCGACAGTGATATCAATCCCGACCGCAGCCTCGTTGCTCAACACCTCGAATGGCATAACAGATACCCTCAGGCAAATGTCGCCGTTCTTGGTTACGTGACATGGCGGCCGCAACCGGCACCAACCCCGTTCATGGAGTGGTACGGTGAAAACCAACTGTTTGCGTACCGGGAAATTCGCCACAAACAATACCTCGACTACAGTGCCTTCTATAGTTGCAACCTGAGTTTGAAAGCCAACTTTCTCAGGGCTCACGGTCAATTCGATGAGGGGTTCAAAACAGCTGCCTATGAAGACATAGAGCTAGGCTATCGTTTAGACAACGCTGGCTTACGGCTCCGGTACAATCCCCAAGCGGTCGCATATCACAATCAGTATGTCTTGTTTGGAGATGCCTGCCGGAGGGTTCGTGAAAACTCTACGGCTATGCGTATGTTTTTCCAAAAGGAAGCCGGACAGCACCTTCTGGCACAGCAAAGGCAGAAGCATTTTCGAGTGAGCCGTCGCATCGCGAGGTGGGTCGCGAAGGCAATTGCGACTATTCTGGAGCCGTCGAAGCCATTACTGGATTCTAATATACATTTTCCCTCGTACTTCTATCGTCTGCTTTTCTGGCATTACGCAACCAGCCGCTTGGATCTCGATGATCCAAGCTTTGTCCGTGATGTAACCTCGGCGTCAGGCTGAATGGTCGAGTGGAAGTTGGCGGTGTGGGGTATGCGTCGGCTCAGGCGCTGTGTGTGTCCCATCTCCTGTGTCGGGCTTCGTGCTGTGATGGGCGCCAGCGCCTTGGCCGTCCACGACGCTGACGCTGGAACAAACTGGGCCGACGTCCCGGCTAAGGTGATTCGACGAGCCGACTGATCAATCTGCCTGGCCAATTAAGAAGCCTCGCAGGAATGTCCAGCTGGAGTGTTGCCGGCTGGTTGGCCCTTGCGATATATAGCTTCGCCCTGACTGCTCTGGTGTTCAGGCACCTCGGGCCGCCGGTATTCGGACTCTGGGCAGTCATCACCTCGATTCGAGGCCTCCTGCTGCTGCTCGATGGGGGCCTCGCCCTTGGAGTCACGCGCGATGTCGTGTTGTCGGGCAACGATGCCTCGGCGCGACAGCGGGTTGCCAGCGCCTACTGGCTATACCTGGTGATCGGCGCAACGGTCATGGTTCTGGGTCTTGCGGCCATACAATTACCCGCACTGCTCCTCCACCTGTCGGGCAGTTCTGCGAACGTGTCGTCGGCCGTAACCGCGATCGTAGTCGTAGACGCGGCCGTCGCTTTGGCGGCAAGCCCGGTTTCGGCCACTCTTAGAGGACGCGGCCGATTTGACATCATTGCCGCTTCCTCGATCGTGCAGTCAGTCGTCGGCCTCCTCGCTGCATGGCTTCTGATCGACCGTTTGGGCCTGACCGGAGTGGCGATGGCAACCCTGGCCTCGCGGGTTATTGCAGGTAGCTTCAGCCTGGGCTTCTTGTCTCTCTCCGGATTCAAGCCGTGGCGTTCGCCCGTGGCTATTCACGCATTAAAGGCGGTGATGCGATTCGCCACTCCTCTCTACGTCCTAACCATCGCGAGCCAGCTCGCAATCGGCACCGACGTTCCGATCGTCGGCTCGTTTTACGGGGCGGTTCCAGCCGCAGCATATGGGGTGGGCGCAGCGGTCCCCGCCACTGCAGCGGTGCTGCTCTTCACTATCCTGGACGTCGCCTTTCCAAGTTTGAGCGGCGCCGAAGAAGGCGACTATGCCCGTCTTATGCGCTGGATGCTAGTAGTTGGCACCGCACTAGGCGCGCTAGGGTTCACGACACTTGCATTGAATTCAAAGGCTCTGCTTCAGGTATGGCTGGGTAATGCGCCGAACCTTGCCGTGGTAGTGATGGTCATATATTCCGTCACCCGCCTGCTGAATGTCCCGGGGCACATTTTGGCGATCGGCGCCATTGCGAAGGGTCAGCACAACGTACTGGCGCCAGTGGTGATCCTTGAGGCCTTGGCGAATGTCGGGTTGAGCATTTTCCTAGCTGCTACTTACTCGCCTATTGGCCCAGCAGTAGCCACGTTGGTGATGCTCTTCGTCTCAAACATCATCGTTCTGCCTCTCGTTCTACGTCGCCGACTACAGATCTCCCTGCGCGCGGCAGGATTCCAGGTCCTCTTGGGCTCTAGCGGTGGGCTCGCAGTCAGCTTGATCGTCTGGTTGATTAGCTCACATCTCCCTGGGCCTGTGAACCAACTTATCGGGGCCTTCATCGGCACGCTTCTCGCTGCCTTGGTCATGATCGTTGCAGGTCCAAGACTGCGATACGCACCGATTCGCCTTCTAACGGTGATTCGCTTCTGAGGCTGGCGGTTTTGTCTACGCAGATGTGGGTGCGGTCGGGTGATCACGCTATGACGAGAACACGAACGATCAGCAAGCACAGGTACCCGCCGCGAATGCGACCGGACATCTTTGTCGTGACGCACCAGCCCACCTCATGACGAGTAGATCTGGCGCAGTTCTGTGGTAAGCGCATCACCACGAGCTGCTGCCTCGGTGCCTCCCTCGGTTAACCTCCTCATCTTTGTCGCGGCAGCCCGACATGGTGTACCGATGCGCCGGCCTAAACGCTGGTCGTTTGGGCAGAAAGCACTTTGTGCACGACGCTGGCAAATCTTGCGGCGCCCGACTCCCGAGAGAAGCGGTCTTCTACCGTTATTCGACCAGCCTTCGCGAGACGATCCCGAAGGTCTCGCGATTCGGCCAGTGCGTCTAGGGCCGCAACCCATTCGTCAGTCGTACGAGCCAGCATCCCATTCTTCGCGTTCTCGACGATCTCCGTATTGACTCCTACAGGAGACAGCACCGCAGGACGGCCGACAGCCATGTACAGGAGGGCCTTGAAGCCTCCCTTGCCTCGCGTGAACTCGTTGTCCGGCAGCGGCATGATGCCGACGTGTGACGCAGCGAGCCTTGCGGCCTCTCCGTCGGCCGACCAGGGGATGAACTGCACGTCGACGCCGTCGACTGGAAACTCCGGGGGACGGCTGCAGATGACCCGTAACACAATCTTTCGTTTCCTTCCGAAGCGCTCCAAGGCGGCGCGCGCGGTTTCGAGGTGGGAGAGAGTCGAAACCGAGCCCGACCACACGATCACGAAGGGACTTTCTCGCTCAAGTGGGGCCTGCACAGGAAACAGACTCAGATCGACTGTGGAAGGAACTACATGGACGCTGCTGTTGTACCGGCCCGCATACTCCGCGAGGTAGTTGTTGCTAACCGTGACGGCGGAAGCCAATCGGCAGATAGTCGCTGCCTTGCCCGGAAACCGGAGGCGCGCAAACCAACCGTTGACGCTCCCAGCGCCCGGAACCCAGATCGCGTCGTCAAAGTCGAAGATAATCGGTTTGCCCGAGTGGGCTAACCGACGCTCGTAGATGGCTGGGCCGAGCGATGACACTTCGCGGAAGACTACGATCAGGTCGTAATCCTTGGCTTGATCCAGAACTGCGCGACGCCGAATGGTGTCTCGAATCACGTAGAACCCTTTCGTCGCTCGCCTTCCCGGCTCGTACAGTACGCGCGTGAGGCCCGGTGATTCGAACACCGAGAAGTCGACCGAGATTCCACGAGCTATGAGAAGTGGGGCCCATTGTTCGAGCCGGAAGCGCTGGCCCGGCGAGATGCGTAGCGGCTTTGGAACAAGGGCGAGAACGCGAACCATTGGAAGCAAAGCATTCTAAGTGTAGGAAGAACGGCAAGAAGCGCCGCTAGCCACGAACAGGGCCATCGGCGATTCAAACCTAGCTGGTCTCTAGCGCCTCTTTCGATCGAGGAGTGGTTGTCGATGCTTCTTGCGCTGATTCGCACAGAAAGTGCCAGTAAGGAAGATTCTCGGAAACGGTAACCGCTTCAAAGGTATCCTGCAGTTCGAGAATTGACGACCTGGTCACGCGTTGCTCAATCCGGGTAAAAAAGCGGTCATATACGTCTTGTTCAATGCGCCGGAAGCTCTTACCTTTGTAGCTGTCATAAAGCGGAACACTTGGGCCACGATGCAGCCAATCCAGGAGTCTGCCAAGTGCAAGGACAGGTATGTAGACCCCTAGAGTCAGCGCCCACGCGAGCACCGAGCGGGTCTTTTGGCCGTCCATTCGTGATGTGAGTCGCCTAATCCCGGTGATGACCGCCAGCACTGAGCGGAAATAAGCGGGTCGATTGTCCAGTGCGTAATAAAGGTACACGAGCAACCGTGGCGCCAATCGACGCAGTCGGCGCACTTCGTCCAGCGCTGGAACAGGTAGGTGGTGTAGCACCCCAAGGCAGACCACCAAGTCGGCGAACCCCGGCCGGAACTGCAGACTGGTGAGGTTTCCCATGAAAAATAGCGCGCTGGGGCAGTCGCGCAAATTGTCTCGAGCTAGGAATATCGCGTCCGAGAAGTCAACAAGAATTAGTCGCCGACATCGCTTCCTTAGGAAGTAGCTCCATCGCCCGGATCCGCATCCGAGATCGCATACCGTGGCGTCGCGCAGAGCGTCGATATCCACTAGGTCGAAGTAGCGTCGAAACTCCTGCTCGTGTTCTGCCAGGATTTTGGGAAAGGCCTGCCACTCTTTGCCGAAGGTTAGCTGGATGTCGCGCGCGAAATAGCTGGCCTCCAGCGGAGCTGCGACTGCTGCCTCATCTAGCGCGTGCAGGACCCGCTTGGTGTACATGCCTGGGTCAAGGAGAACAATTACATCATCGACCACCGGGAATCGGTGGCCATCTACCACGATGCAGTGGCGTTCAACGTCGACTAGTTTCGCGCCGAAGACATCCGCGAGCGCCGGCGCTTTGTCAGCGTAGTAGCTGATCGGGCTGAAGATCATCGGATCGGCTAATTATCAGGCGGTCTGGGGTGAGGATGCTCGCCCCATCCCACGCCGGGAATCGGCCCTCGTAAGCAAATTGATACCCTCCACAGGATGAAGATGGCGATCCTCGCCAGCGGGCTGGGCGCCAGGCTTTCCGAAAAGACCCGAGTGTCGCGGGACGTCCCTAGGCGACCCGGCGCGCAGGTTGCGACGGTGCGCGTCTGCATACCCGATCGTCGCCGGGAGGCCCCGCTGATGTCGGTTCGCTTCCGGGTGGCCGAATGAACCTCCATCTGGGTCTCGTCACGGGCATCGTCCTCTTGGGACTGGCCGCCGTTGTGATCGGGACTAGGGTACCCACGGCTATGGCTCGAGACTTGAGTGAGCGGCGTTTCCTTCGCCTGATTTTCGTCGCGGCGTTGCTGCTCAGGTGCGGCTTGGCGGTCGTCACCTACATCAAGTTTCCGTACGGCTACTTCGCGCCTGACGAGGCGGGGACCGTCCAGGTGGCGGCGAATTACCTTTACAACACCCCCAGTTCACCCGTTGCCCACGGTCAGGGTTGGATGTTCTTCAACATTTTCGTCTTTCGTATCTTCGGGATCGAGCCAATGCTCCCTCGGTTGTGGAACTGTGTGGTCGGCGCTTGTACCCCACTGCTCGGTTATGCGCTTGCGCAAGAATACGGTGCGGTACGCGGGGCGAGATGGAGCGCGATTCTAATCGGTTTCTTTCCGAGCGTCGTGCTGTGGTCGAGCCTCAATCTCCATGACGTGGACGCTTATCTTGTGATCCTGCTGGCGTTTCTGCTCACGATCCGTCTGCAAGACTCGCCACGCTGGTGGCGCGTCGTAGCCGTCGCCCTGACGTTGTCCGCCATGTACCTCCTGCGTATTTTTTCCGACGCCGCTCTTCTCGTCGCCGTCGTTTGCGGTCTGCTGGTCTGGCAGCTGAGAATGCCGCGACGAATGGTCATCCGGATAGCGGGCCTGGCAGGCGGTGCCATTGTTGCATCCATCGCGGGTGCGCTGGTGTTCCCCCGCGCTGGCCAGTTCATCTACGGGAAAAGTGGTCTCAGTCGACTCGCGGACATTCGCCGGTCGTTTGCGAGCGGCGCGAGGTCTGCCGTCGACGTCGATCCTGGCCTGCAATCACTGGGCGGTGTCCTTGCATTCTTGCCTCTCGCATTGGTCGACTTCTTACTTCGTCCTTTTCCTTGGGAGAAGGGAAGCAGCCTCAGCGCGCTGACGCGGCCTGAAGTCATTCTTTATTACGCCATCCTTCCGCTCGTGGCGGTGGGGATCGTACTCGGCGTGCGAAAGGCCGGGGTACGAACGGTCCCTGGCTTAGTCTTTCTGGCCATCACCGGTGTTGGCTATGCGCTCGTGGTATCCAACCTGGGAACGATTTACCGCGAGCGCGGTGAACTGCTCATCGTGATGTTCACCTTCGTCGGGGTTGCTGTCGACGCGATAGGGACACGATTGCGAACGCAGCGTCTCGGCGCCGGCTCCCCTCAAACGAGCAACCCCGCCGGTGGTCGTGGGTCCGGCCGGCGATTGACACCTGATGCTGGCGTAGATCACATCAGGTCGTAAGCAAGCACGGGATGTTAAATTCGTCCGCGTGTGTGGGATCGCGGGAGTGGCCGGTGCTGCGACCGATGCTGATGTCCTCGCTCGCATGGGTCAGGCCATCGCACATCGGGGTCCCGACGATGCGACTCAGGTCGTCCTGGATACTGCCGGTTTCGCCTTTCGCCGCCTCAGCATCATCGACGTCGTGGGTGGCAAACAGCCGATTTTTAACGAGGATGAGACGGCGGCGATCATGCTCAACGGGGAGATCTACAACCACCACGAGCTAAGGAAGGGTCTGGTCGATCGAGGTCACCATTTCCGAACCCACTCGGACGTCGAAACGGTGCTCCACCTGTGGGAAGAGAAGGGCGAGCGATGCCTGTCCGATCTTCGCGGCATGTTTGCCTTCGCGATCTGGGACCGACGCACCCGCTCTCTTTTTCTGGCCCGCGACCGAGTGGGAAAGAAGCCCCTTTACTTCACTCGCCTGGCAGATGGGGGACTCGTTTTTGGCTCCGAGATCAAAGCCATACTCCAGCACCCGGCTGTGAAGCGTGAACCCGACTTCAACGCCCTCGATCAATTCCTCACGCTCCAGTACGTTGCGTCACCCAGGACCGCCTTTCGAGGCATTGAGCGCATCCCACCGGCACACTGGCTCCGCTGGCGTGATGGTCGCATCGAGCTCGGGCGGTACTGGCGCCTCGACTACGAGTCCAAGTTCCGCGAGCGCGAGGAGGAGCTCAAGGAGGAGCTCCTGAGGTTGCTTCGCGAGGCGGTACGGATCCGTCTCGAAAGCGAGGTCCCGCTTGGAGCTTTCCTGTCGGGCGGGATCGACTCGAGTGCGGTGGTCGCCTTCGCGGCAGAGGCTTCGACCAGCCCGGTGAAGACGTTCTCGATCGGGTTCCGGCCATCTCAGTTCGACGAGTCGGAATACGCCCGCATGATCGCCAGCAAATTCGCGACCGACCACCATGAGCTCATCGTCGAGACCGGAGCTCCCGAAATGATCGACGACATCGTATGGCACTACGACGAACCCTTTGGCGATTCCTCCGCGATTCCATCGTTTAATGTCGCCCGGATCACTCGGCCCCACGTGACGGTCGTGCTCAATGGCGATGGCGGTGATGAGAGCTTCGCGGGCTACGACCGGTATCGTCTGAGCCTGTACCAGGACTATTTCCGCCTCCCCTTGTCATTGCGGCTGGGCCTCCAGGCGGTCGCCCGACCGTTCTCGCGATACAACGGCCGCAGCCGGCGATTGTTGCAAGGGCGCGTCCGGGACCCGTTCGACGCTTACTTCGCCACGCTCGTGCATCTACACCCGGCGCGCAAGTCGTGGCTGTTTGGCGAAGACTTTCTCACCAAAACTCGTAGTGACGCGCCGCCTCCTCTGCAGTATCTGCGCTCGACGCGGCACTCGGCGTTGCTCGATTCGATGCTTGATGCAGACGTCAACAATTACCTGCCCGACGATCTCCTCGTGAAGATGGACGTCGCCACCATGGCCTATTCGCTCGAGGCGCGCTCGCCTTTGCTCGATCACAAGGTGATGGAATTCATGGCCCGGGTACCTGCCGGCCTCAAGCTCAAAGGAGGGGAGAGCAAGCACCTGCTTAAGTCGGCCCTGAGAGGCATCCTTCCAGATCAGATCCTCGACCGTCCGAAGATGGGATTCGGTTTCCCGCTTGGTCGATGGCTGCGGGGCGACCTCAAGGAGGTGCTGGTCGACGAGGTCCTGTCGGATCGAGCGCTGGCGAGGGGTTACTTCCGGCCGGAAGCGGTTCGCGAGATGGTCGTGGCACACATGGCGGGCAGCGATCGCTTCCAGTATCTGCTGTGGGATCTGCTTCTCCTCGAACGCTGGCACCGTGCTTTCATCGATCCGCCGCGAGTTGAACGAGCGTCGATGCCGACAGGCGCCGTGCAATCGCCGGCGGGCAACTGAAGTAGACTGCATCACAGGCTTGGTCCCGTTGCCCCTGAGAATCCACTCATCGAGGGCCTGGCGTTCTGGCGGTCTCGTCTAGAATTCGCCGGCCGGCCAGCCGACTCTTGATGAAACTCAACGACGAAGTATCTGAAAGCCACACGATTCAAACCCATGCCGCGCGCCTTCACCGCGAAACATCGGCAACTCGACGCCGGCGTTCCGCCTGGCGAGGTCGGCGTGCACTGGCCGCAGCGCTGATCGCGCTTGTGGTGGTGGCGTCTGGCGGCGTATCCGCCTACTTGGCCATGCAGCACGCTCGCCAGGTGCAAGACGCGGTGATCGTGGATCTTCAGCAAGGCGCAGGCGAGCTACTGACCGCCAAGACGGCAGTGGTCAAGGCCAACTCTGCAGGGGGCGATCGTGCCCAGCTGGACGGCGCGATCATTCACTTTCAGCGGGCGCGGGCGGATTTTCAACGGGCACTGGACAGCGTCCAATCCGACCTGGTGCTGGGCGGTGCGGGCATCGCGCCGGGTGTTGGCAGCGGATATGTCGAGCCACGCGTCAAGACGGTAGAGGCCGTGGCTCGAATGGGCATCGCCCTGGCCGACGCCGGCGAAGAGTCGACCCGGCTGGACGCCGCCCTTCTGGCGCCGGCCGCGCCTGGGACGACGAGCGGGCAGAAGGTCCTCGACGTCATGACGCAGGCTCAGAAGAAAGCTCCCCTCATCAAGGCGGCCCTTCAGCGCGCCCAGCAGGAAGCTGCCGGGGTGGACCTACAGTTCCTGCCGGCCTCCCAGAAGGACAGCCTTACAAGGGCCAAAAGCGACATTGTCAAGGGTCTCGCCCAGATGGATCAGTTCGAGGCTTTGGCACCGGCAGTCATCGAGCTCCTCGGCGGCAACGGCAACCGCACCTATCTCGTCCTGCAGCCAGACCCGGCCGAGCTGCGGGGCGGGGGTGGGTTCATCGGAAGCTATAGCCTGCTTACGGCCAACAAGGGCACGGTCAGTCTGGGCAAAGCGGGCAACACGACCGAAATCGATTACCCACGTCCGACGCCCGGCAATCCGAAATACGTTCTTGCGCCGGGCCCTTTGCAACAGTTCACTCACGGACAGAGCTACATAGTCGGAGACTCGCTCTTCTTGCCCGACTTTCCCGAGGCCGCCAAGACAGCCGAAAAGCTCTATACGCAGGAGAGCGGAAGCACGGTTGATGGTGTGATATCCCTCGACCCTTGGGCGGTGGCGGCACTGCTTGGTGTGACGGGCCCGATCGCGATCCCGGAGTGGAACACCACTGTTGATGCCGCCACGTTTCCCGAGAGTGTCTTCCAGCAGCAGCAAAAGTCAGCGCTCAAACTGACCAATCGCAAGGCGTTCTTCGCGGCGGTCGCCGCGCGGTTGATCGAGCGCGTCATGGCGCTCCCCAGCAGCAAATGGAGCCAGCTGGTCGCGGCGCTGAACACGGCTGTGACGCAGCGTCGTCTGCAGATTTATGTCAACAGCGCGACTGCCCAGCACGAGATCGATCGCATCGGCTGGGCGGGTGCGATGGTGGCACCGTCCGCGGCCGACGAGACGATGATGGAGGTCGAGTCCAACTTCGGCGGTGACAAGGTCAATCACTGGCTTGCGCGGAGCTTCAACCTGACGCTCACTAGCGCCGGCGGTAAGCTCCATCACGCGCTCACAGTCTCCTTCGTGAACTCGACGCCGCCGGGTTATCCGGGAGGCCAGCGCTACAGTTGCTATGTTCGGTTCTACTACCCGGCATCGGCGACGGGAGGCACCATCAGCACTGCCCCAGACCGGATTGCGAACACTGAGGCCCATGCCGGGTTCAATATGCTTGACGGCTGGTTCACCATCGACGTCCTTTGGTACGGCAGCGGCGCAGGCTCCATCAGGATCGCGTGGGACACGTCGTGGGACCCAACCACCGCCAAACGAATCTACTGGCAGAAGCAGGCCGGCACGCTCGCCGACGCGATCAAAGTTACGTATGTAGTCAACGGCAAGACCTACACGGCGACTTCGGACCTCGGTCAGGACAGGGTTCTGGAGTTGAGCCCGAACGGGGTATCGATTGTAGCCGGGGCTGCCGGCCAGGCACAGCTGCCGCAGTTCGGAAGCTAGACCACCCCCGCGACGAAGATTTAGCGTTTGAGCAGGGCGATCGATCCCGGCCGAACCCTCAGCTCAAAGGTCCGGTTCATGCGCTCAGCCGGCTGGCTCGTTTTGGCGACCCTCCTAGTCCTGTTGGCGCTGACCTTCAAGCCCAGCATCGAGAACGACGGCATCGGCTACTTCTCGTACTTGCACTCGGTCGTCGTCGACCATGACCTCGACTTCACCGATGAGTACGCAGCCGTCCGATCCGAAGGCGTGACGTACTATCCGCTCCTCATCGAGAGCCGCACCTCAACTGGCAGGTTGGCGGACTACTTTCCAGTCGGCCCGGCCCTGATCTCGCTGCCGGCCTATCTGGCAGCCCTGGTTGCGAGGCCCAGCGGAGATCCGCAGTTCGGCCCGCCTTTCAGTGTGGTGATCTCTTTGGTATCGCTACTGGCCGGCCTTCTCGCTCTTGTCCTCTCATACCGGCTGGCCACCTCTGTGACAACGCCTGCGAGTGCCCTCGTGGGAGTCGTCGGGGCCGCAGCCGCCACGCCATTCATCTACTACCTCCTGTACGAACCCAGCTACTCGCACACGTTCTCGGCCTGCGCCGTGGCGGCGTTCCTGTACTTGTGGTGGCGGAGCCGTGACCAACGATCGGTATGGGGATGGTTCGCGCTTGGGCTCCTGGGCGGCCTGATGGGCTTGATCCGTTTCCAGGACGGCCCGCTGCTTCTGATCGGGCTGCTCGACCGTCCGCGACGTTGGTGGTACGTGCTCGTCTTTTTCGGCGGCGTCCTGGTGGCGTTCGCCCCGCAGCTGCCCGTCGACCAGGCGTTGTTCAGCACGTGGCTCCCGGCGCGCCCAGCCGGCCAAGACCTCCAGTTTTTCCCCGGCCATTACTGGGAGGTCCTCTTATCGAGCTTTCACGGGCTGTTCAGCTGGACTCCCATCGCCCTTCTCGCAGTTGCGGGCTTCTGGTCCGTGAAGGATCGGAGGTTGCAGGTGGCCTTCCTGTACGCCTTCGTGATCGAGGTGATCATCGGCGGGGCCGCGCCTGATTGGTTCGGCGGTTACTCGTTCGGGATGCGGCGGTTCGTGAGCCTGACGCCGTTTTTCGCTATCGGCCTGGCCACGCTCGCGCAAAAATTCAGCCCGCGAGTGCAGTGGGGGACGATCTCGGCGTTCATCGTGTGGAACCTCGTGCTCATGACGAACTTCACATATGTCATCAAAGTCACCGGGGACCCGGGTTACGGGCCGCTGCTGTCAGGTCAGCTCCGGGCGGTCACCTTTCTGCCCCACCTGGTCTCCCAGGGGGCGGTTGGCCGGGCCCTGATCTTCTGGCCGGCGCTCCACCTGCATTTCGACCCCATTTACGGATTTGGAGTTCTGCTCGGGGAAGCCGCATGCCTCACTGCCGCGATGATGGCCTTGAGGTGGGTGCCAAGCCCGCGTAACGTTCCGATTTGACGCTCGGGCGCCCAAGCCTGTAGAGTGCCGAACCCTAGTCTTCAATATGTCGCTGCAACGATTCAGGCACCTGGCACTTGTGATGCCGATCGCGATCTCAGGCTTGCTGCCCGGGAGCGTCCTCGGCGCCTTGGCCATGTCGACGTCCACGCCTGATCCCACCCACCCGGTCGTCATGCAGCAGGTCGCCTCCCAGGTCGCGCACGCGAAACTGCCGCCTCTGAAGCCGTTCACATCCCCGGCGCCCTTGCCGGCGGTAGGGGGTGGGGGAGGTCCGCAGCGCGAGGTGTTCGGGTTCGCCCTGGCGAGCAGCTTGAGTAACCCGACGGTCGGCTACCCGAGTTGGAACTTTTCGCTCCTCACCACGGTCGCCTTCTTCGGGTTACATGTGCAGGGCGATGGCACTTTCGCCGCTGACTCCGGTAGCAGCGTCTGGAACTCGAGCCAGTTGACGGGTCTGCTGACAACGGCCCACGCTCACGGCACCAAAGTCGTCCTGACGATCATTCTCCAGGACTTCGCATCGGGAACCCCCAATATGTGCGCCGGCCTGGCGCATTCGGCCACGACAATCACCAACACGGCTGCCGAGGTGAAGGCCAAGGGCGTCGATGGCGTCAACGTCGACTACGAAGGGCTCAACGGAAGCTGCGGGAGCACCACGGACTCTTCATTCGCGCGCCATGAGTTCACCAGCTTCATCGCGAACCTTCGGTCAACGCTTGGCACTGACCGATACCTCTCGGTCGACACCTACGCGAGCTCGGCCGCGGATCCTGCCGGATTTTTCGACGTGCCCGCATTGGCGCCTTCAGTCGACTCGTTCTTCGTGATGGCATACGACCTCGAGTACTCCAACTATGCCCACCCGCCGACGAGCTGCACCAGTTTCTGCTTGGGCCCTACCGCGCCGCTGTCAGGCTACTACTACAACGACACTTCGACGGCAAGCCAGTACAAGACAGCAGTGCCCGCATCCAAGGTGATCCTTGGCGTCCCCTACTACGGACGCAAGGCGTGTGTTCCGGCGGCAACGCCCAACCAATACCCATCAGGGGGGGTTACGGCGGATGCCTACCTGGACGCCTCGGGTGAGTCCACCGCTCCGGAGGTCAAACCGGGGAGCTATGCAACTCATCGTGATGCCAATGACCCATCTGGCCAGGAGCGCTGGGATACCTGGTTCAACACGTCGCTCAACTGCATCCGCGAGTTGTACTGGGACGACACTGTATCTCTGGGGCACAAGTACGACCTTGTCAACGCGGACGGCCTCCGTGGGGTCGGTATCTGGAACCTGAACTACGGTGGCGGTGCACCGGAGCTGTGGAACGCCCTGGCGGCAAAATTCACGGCCGCGGCCACGTGGGGCTCTTTGGGCGGCATTTTGACCAGCGGTCCGGACGCTTCGTCCTGGAGCGCGACCAGAACCGACGTTTTCGTCCGCGGTACGGACAACGGGCTCTGGCAGCGAACCTGGAACGGCACATCTTGGAGCCCGTGGGTCTCTCTTGGCGGGGTCCTCACCTCGAGCCCGGCCGCAGTCTCCTGGGGCCCCAACCGGCTCGACGTCTTCGTGCGCGGCACTGACAACGCCCTATGGCACAAGTGGTACGACGCCGCCGGCTGGCACAACTGGGAGTGGCTGGGCGGGGTGCTCACCTCCGGTCCCGACGTAGACTCCTGGGCCAGTGGGCAGCTGGACGTCTTCGTCCGGGGCACCGACAACGGGCTCTGGCACAGATGGTTCGACAGCAGCGGCTGGCACCACTGGGAACCTCTGGGCGGAATCCTGACTTCAGATCCGAGCTCAGTTTCCTGGGGGCCGAATCGCGTTGACGTCTTCGTCCGCGGCACCGACTACGCGCTTTGGCATCGCTGGTGGGACACCGCCGGTTGGCACAACTGGGAGCGGCTTGGTGGGTACATCATCTCGGGGCCGGACGTCGCCAGCTGCGCGACTGGCCACCTCGACGCCTTCGCCGTGGGCGGCGATTCTGCCCTTTACCGTCTCGGTTTTAACGGTGGATGGGGGATCTGGCAGCGCCTGGGCGGCCAGTGGACTTCAGACCCCGGCGCCGTCTGCCCGACGGGCACAACTGCAGTCAACATCTTTGAGAGAGGCACCGACAACGCTCTCTGGCAGTCGAGCCTCGCCGGATCCTGAGCACCCGCTAGCCTAGCCCTGGCGATGCGCATTGCCTTTATCGGTACTCGGGGCGTGCCCGCCAGCTACAGCGGATTCGAGACCTGCGTCGAGCAGGTGGGGCGTCGGATGGTTGAGCGTGGGCATGAGGTGACCGTCTATTGCCGGTCGAGCCACCATGGCGATCGGCCAAGCCAGTACCTCGGCATGTACCTTCGCTATCTGCCGGCGTTGAGACAAAAACACCTAGAAACGTTGAGCCACACCGCTTTGAGCGCGCTCGGTGTGCCCCGCGGGACGGCCGTCGTGTGCATGGGTGTTGGAAATGCCCCAGTCGTCCGGTGGCTCGAGATACGCGGCCACAGGGTCGTATTCAACGTGGACGGGGCTGATTGGCAGCGCGCGAAGTGGGGGCGCTTCGCCCGGTGGTACCTCCGCGCCTCCGAGCGCATGGCTTCACGCGGGCGAAGCCTAATCATCGCCGACGCCGGTGCGGTGCAGGATTATTACCGGAGCACCTACGACCGAGACACTGAGCTGATCGCATACGGCGCGGATGCGCCGGCGGATACGGGCACCGATGCTCTCCAGAGGTTCCGGCTCGAGTCGAAAGGCTATCTCCTTTTCGTGGGCAGGCTGGTTCCGGAGAACGCGCCCGGCGACTATCTCGAGGGCGTCCGGCTGTCCGGCGTCCCTGCGCCCGCCGTTGTCGTCGGCGATGCGACTTATGCCGACGCGTACAAGCGATCGCTGCGCGCGACTGCACCACCCAACGCTATTTTTGCGGGTTACCAGTTCGGGCGCGCCTATCAGCAGCTAAGCGCCCACGCGGGTGTGTTCGTCCTTGCGGCGACCGTGGGCGGTACGCACCCGGTACTGGTCGAGCAGATGGCCGCCGGCAACACGATCCTCGCGCGGGACACCGCGAGCGACCGCGAGGTCCTTGGTGACGCCGGGCTCTATTGGAATACACCGGCCGAACTTGCTGAGCTCCTGAGAGCCGTGTGGCCCGACAAGAGCCGCCGCATGGAGTTGGCGGACTGCGCGCGTCAACGCGCGCGTGAGCGCTACGACTGGGAGAAGGTCACCAGCCGGTACGTGGAACTGTGCGAGCGCTCGCTGGCCTGATCGCTGGCGCACCACCGGCCCGGAGTCCCCTGAACTGTCACTAGACGGTCGAGTCTGCCCACGCTACAGGACGGGGGAGATAGCCAGCACGAACACGGCCAAGAGTCCAGGTCGCGGCACGCGTAAGGTACGAAGATGACTGGGGAGGCGATCGATTCCTGCTGCGGGTCAGCCCCCGGCATGGTGGTGGTCCATAGTGCGGCGCTATCGGGACCACGCTCAAAGAGGGAGACAGTGTTCGTGGCTGGAAGGCACACGGCGCTTGGGTCTGAGGTCCATTGGCCGCCCAGGCGCTGCCAGATCCCCCATCCACCGCCGGTGAAACCGAGACGGTAAAGGGCAGAATCGCCGCCCACGGCGAAGGCGTCGAGGTGGCCAGTCGCGCAGCTGGCGACGTCCGGCCCCGAGATGATGTACCCACCAAGCCGCTCCCAGT